>Ga0206903_10057_pt1 | contig 35741 bp, 38 predicted proteins | sample Alteio_BWOrgHeat_45_FD_152959 | JGI IMG/M metagenome (GOLD analysis project Ga0206903, IMG submission 152959) | Enriched cells from forest soil in Barre Woods Harvard Forest LTER site, Petersham, Massachusetts, United States -... | ecosystem: Environmental > Terrestrial > Soil > Temperate forest >... | reverse complement strand
CATAAAAAACAAGTAAGGAAAAGTTAAACCCAGAAAACCTATAAGCCACCAATGTTTTGGATTAAGATAAGGTATGAACAACGTAAACAGGTAAATGGCACAAAATACAATGGTTAGCGTGAAAAGAATTTTTTTTACGGTGGTGCGTACAATACTTGCCATAAATAAAAATAACGAATTAAACCATATTTTATTTCCATTGCAGATCTGTAACTACGGGATAATGATCGGAGAGTTTTTTATCAATCACAAAACAGTTCAATACTTTAAGTCTCTTATCGGCAAAGCAATAATCAATGCGCAGCATAGGAGCAATCTTATAAAATGTAGCGCCGATACCTGAGCCTTTTTCAAGAAATGCATCCTGGAAATTATTTCTTAAAATATGATAGGTATACGATGAAGGAACCGCATTTAGATCGCCACAATAAATAACCGGTAGCGAAGTTTGTGCGATTGAATTATGCACGATCTCTACCTCCTTTTGATGGAAACGCTCTACATCACGCAGTTTATATTGAATGTTTCGTTTGTGATTATAGGTTATTTGATAAATATCCTGCCTGCTGTTCTGAGTATCCTTGTATAAAGAAAACGATTTAAGATGTGCAGTATAGATACGCAATGGCTTATTCTTAAAATTTATATCAACATACGCAAGATTTTCGCTCTCATCTGTATTATTAATATTAACACGGCTGCTATCGGTAAAAGGAATTTTTGAGAATATAGCTGAACCTCTTGTCTGAACAACATTTTTCATAACATTATGTTCATCATTCGACATAAAGTAATATTTATATCCTAATGAATCCATTTCCTTTCTTATGCATACATATCTTTTTGCATCTTCTATATTGGTAAACTCCTGCATGCAAACAATGTCTGCATTATTTTGAGCGATCAGGTTAAGCATAGCAGGAGGTGTTTGAGAAGTAATTTTCAGGTCAACAAAATCCTGAACATTCCATGTCATAATACGCAATGCTGAATCATTTTTTAAAGCACCGGGTTTTGCATTGAAGTTGAATGCAATGATGTGAGACAGGTTTATAAAACCCGGCAACAAACTCATCAGCATTATTACTGCAGGTTTTTTGTTGCGCAGCAGGTTGATCAAACCCACCATCAACACCGCAATAAAAAAATAAGGAAACGCAATGGCAAGTAAAGGCATGTAAGAAAACGAAGCGGGAGAAACATAAGCACTAAAGCACGCAATAACAAATATCCCGGTGAGGATGATACAGAATATGATCCACGCAACTCTTACAAAATTCTTCATGTAAAAATCAGTTAGTACCGGCTACTATAAATTTTCTTTGCTTGCCTGCTTTAGAAATTCCTTTTCTTCTTCGGTAAGAAAATGATAGCCTTTTTCGTTTATTTTATCAAGGATTTCATCAAGTTTCTGTTGACTGAAATGAGGTGTTCTTTCAAAGGGCTTTCGCGTTGAAGCATAAAAAAATTTTTGTTCTTCGTATTTTTTTTCGGGATTGAAAAGATTGTTGATCCAGTTAGTAAAATTTATCATCCATCTGCCAATATCGTTGCCCTGTTTTAATTGGTATGTAAAAAAGAACCCCATTAAACCACTTGCCAGGTGTGCAACCGTAACCGCAGGATTAGATAAGCCGATCGTTCCAAAATCAATGACAACAAATACCAGGGTTATTACCCACAAAGGAATGCCGCCGTTGAGCATGGGCATAATGCGAAATGTTGGCGTAAGTGCTGTTACTGCTATAGCAACAGCCATTACAGAAGTTGCCGCGCCCATTAAAGAATATACCTCTGCATTTGCATGAATAGAGGGAATTAAATTCGCGGTTATCAAAAAGAATAATCCACCGGCGAAACCACCATATAAATAAACGGGAAAGAGCTTATTATTGCCGGCAAGATCCTGGAAAATATAGCCGAAACACCAAAGCCATAATACGGTACTTATAATATACCAGATACTGTTGTGTGCGAACATATAGGTAAACACCGTCCAGGGACGTGTAAGAAAGCGATACCCTTCTGCAGGCATGGCAACCCAGTTATCAATGTTGAGATCCGTTGCCTGTGAATGACCGGTAGTTAGATCATAAATCACTTTTATAAAAAGTATGGAGGCAAAGAACAGGGCATTAAGAATAATCAGCCATGTTAAGGCATTATGATCCTCACCTAATAAAATTTTTTTTCTGCTGTTTTGTTCTCTTACTGCCATAGGTTTTTATTAAAGTAGGATATTTAATAAAATGTTTGCCGGTTGGTCTTATTCCAGAAATAAACCAAAGCTAAACCAAAAAGCGCGCCACCTAAATGAGCCACATGAGCAACATCATCTCCGGCGCTGTTTTGCAAAGCCATTACCAGTTCAAACCCTGCATATATAAGTACGAACCATTTTGCTTTTAGTGGCAGGAAAAAATAAATATATATATACGTATTGGGGAACAAATAACCGAACGCGGCGAGGCAACCGAATATAGCTCCGGATGCGCCTAAAGTAGGTTCATTCAATTGAGCATCTTTAAATCCTTCTATAAGAAGCGAGGCCTGGTGCGCCGCTAAAGGATTATTGGGATTATTCCTGTATTGATCTGCTATTTCAGAATAATTAGTATTCGGCATATACTCAGCAACATGATGCTGGACGAAAAAGTTCTCGAATGTTCCAAAATTAAAATGTTGCAACAGTGCATTATAATCGTTCAGCAAAGAGTTACTCTCAAAATATAAAACCGTCATATGCATAAGTGCCGCACCTAAACCACAAACAATATAAAAAGTGAGAAATCTTTTTGGACCCCATAAATTTTCCAGTACGGAACCGAACATCCACAATGCAAACATGTTTGAAAATATATGCCCTATACTGCCGTGCATAAAAAGATGCGTAACAAACTGCCACGGCTTGAACAAAGGGCTTTGCCAGGTATGAAGGGCAAAAAGATCATCCATCGGTGTATAATTGCCGGTTTGTATTGTTTGCCTTGCTATGAACATCAATACATTTATGATAAGCAAATTCTTTATTACTGTAGGCAGAATCTGGAAACGACCGGGCCTGAATTCTCTCATTAAATTGGTTTAAACAGTTCTTAATTTTAATTGCATTACATTTTCAATGTGGTGCGTATGCGGAAACATATCTACCGGCTGCACTTTTTCAATATCATACTTCGTATTTAAAAGATTAACGTCTCTTGCCTGCGTTGCAGGATTACAACTTACATACACTATTAAAGGCGCTTCGACCTGCAACAATTTTTCAACCAGCTTTACATGCAAACCTGCCCGTGGCGGATCAACGATCACCACATCAGGCCTTCCGTTTATTTCAAAAAAATCATCATTACAAATATCAATTACATCTCCTGTATAAAACGATGTATTTGCAATATTATTAAGTGCCGCATTTTCTTTTGCATCAGCAATGGCTTCAGCAATTACTTCAACACCTATGATCTTTTTTGCGTTCCGGCTTACAAAAATACCGATGCTTCCTGTGCCGCAATATAGATCGTACACCACTTCTTTTCCGGATAATTCTGCAAAATCACGTGCAACCGTGTACAACCTTTCTGCCTGTTTGGTATTCGTTTGAAAAAAAGATTTCGGGCTTATTTTAAATTTGAAATCTTCAAGCTGCTCTGTTATAAACCCATTCCCTTTTACCACAACGGGCTTAAGATCATAAATGCTGTCATTATGCTTCGGATTAATAGTATACAGCAGTGTTGTTATTTGAGGAAATTGCTGCAGGATAAAATCAAACAGCAACTTCATATTCTTTTTCTCTTCAGAAGCCAGCACCAGGTTCAGCATAATTTCGCCTGTTGATGTTATGCGCACCATCATATTTCTTAACCAGCCGGAATGCTGCTTAAAATCATAAAAAGAAAAATTATGTTGCCTTGCAAAATCCGCAATGCTGTTCCGCAACAGGTTGGTAGGTTCAGGCTGAAGCCAGCATTTTTCAATATCAACCACTTTATCAAACACGCCTTTTGCGTAAAAACCGGCAACTTTTTTTTCCCATATGGACGTAACATCAATTTCTTCTTTCTTCATTTGCCTGAACATTCCTTCAGGAATAAATTGCCTGGCAGAAAAAGAATATTCGAGTTTATTGCGATAAAATTTTGTTTCCGGTGCCCCAATGATGGGTGATAATTCAGGCAGCTGTACCTTCCCGATCCTCTTCAAAACATCATACACCTGTTGCTGCTTGTATTCGAGTTGTTTGGGGTAAGGAAGCATTTGCCAGTTGCAGCCTCCACATACACCAAAGTGTGCGCAGAAAGGTTCAACCCTGTCTGCAGAAAATTTTTTTATTTCAAGAGGAAATCCTTCCGCCCAATCTTTCTTGCTTTTATACAACTGAACATCTGCTATGTCGCCCGGCACTGTGTTCTCAACAAAAATTACTTTGCCGTTTAATTTTGCCAGCGATTTACCTTCGGCTGCATAGTTCTCAATCAACAGATCTTCAAGAATTATGTTTTGCTTTCTCTTCACAGGCGCAAAATAACTTCTTTCAGTTTCAAAAATCAAATCACTCGCTATTACGTTGTTGTTTTACATTGGATTAACAAAAGCAAATGGATATTGAAATATATTTACGCCAATTTTTTTTACATGAGGATATTTTTTGCCGCACTTTTACTTTTTACCTGCACCGCCAAAATTTTTGCGCAACAAACCAAACCCGGCTACGAGATAAAGGTTACAACTGATTATAAAAATGTGCAGCTATATCTTGGAAATTATTTTGGCAAACGCAAACAATTAGCAGATTCTGCAATGGCCGATGCCAGGGGCACAGCAATTTTTAAAGGTGAAAAAAAACTTGCACATGGCATTTACTTTATTGTGTCGCCCCAAAGAGTTATTATGTTTGACATTTTGATAGATAAGAACCAGCATTTTTCGCTGGCATCCGATTCAACAAAACCCGATCAAACAAAATTCTCCGGCTCGCCTGACAATGATGTTTTTCAGAATTACACGGCTTTTCTTGCAAAAATTTCTCCTGTGCTAAGCAGTTTGCAACAACAATTAAAAACTGCTCCCAACAAAGAAGATTCTGCTGCCATCAGCAAACAGTTAATGGCTTCCGCAGCGCAGTTGACCAACTACCGCAATGATGTAATGAACAAACAACCGAACACTATGCTGGCAACTTTGCTTCAGGTTGCAAAAATTCCTGACCGCCCGCAAATACCCATGCGCAGTGATGGAACACTGGATTCATCGTATCCTTTTTATTATGTAAAAGATCATTATTGGGATAATGTTGATTTTAATGACAGCATTATTTTATACACGCCTTTCTTTGAACCAAAGCTTGAAGATTATTTCAAATTGTATGTATCGCCCGATCCTGATTCAATCATTAATGAAGTGAATTATATGTTGCTTGCTTCAAGAAATAATGCGCAGGTGCATACATTTTTATTAGGCAAGTTCACAGATAAATATATTAACCCTGAGTTTATGGGACAGGATAAAGTATTCCTGTTTTTATTTGAGAATTTTTATGCAAGAGGTGATACTTCGTGGCTGAATGAAAAACAACGTAAATACATTTTCGATCGCGCATATAGCCTGATGGCAAACCAGATAAACGACCAGGCTCCGCCGCTTGTGCTTACCGATACTTCGGGTTCAACCGTTTCTTTGTATGATATAAAAGCGCCGCTTACATTTGTTGCGTTCTGGGATCCGCATTGCAGCCATTGCCAGTTGCAGATTCCAAGACTTGATTCTTTTTACAAAGCAAAATGGAAAGCAGAAGGTGTAAAAATAGTAGCTGTTTGTGTGAATGATTATGTTGTAGATGACTGGAAAAAATTTATTACTGAACACAACCTTGATGGCTGGTATCATGCTTATGAAACAAAAGAAAAGAAAACCGAAATTGAGCAGGCTAAACAGGCAGATTACAGGCAACTGTATGATATAATACAAACACCAACTTTTTTTCTTTTGGATGAAAACAAAAGGATCATTGCAAAAGGGTTAAGCCTTGACCAGTACGACGGGCTTATAGATAAAAAAATAAAAACCTCTTCCCAATAAACTATTGAATTATGAGAATACAATTGCTTTGCATTTTCAGCTTTACAATTGCTGCCGTAAATTTTACCAAAGCACAAACGTTATTCACTTATGGAACACATACTGTTTCTAAAAAAGAATTTTTGGATGCATACAATAAAAATCCTGATACAACAACGGATAAAGAACAAAGCCTTAAAGATTATCTCGACCTGTATATAAATTTTCGTTTAAAACTGCAAGCCGCTTATGATGAAAAAGCTAATACCAATGCAGATCTTATAAGCGAAGCGGAAAATTTTAAAAGTCAGCTTGCAGAAAATTATATTAACCAGCAAGCTGATATAACACAATTGCTTCACGAAGCATTTGTACGTAGCCGGAAAGATATTCTGCTGCAACAGGTTTTCGTAAAATATCAGGGCAATGATACTATGCAGGCTTATGCAACTATTCAAAAAGCATATACCGATTTAAAAGCCGGTAAAAGTTTTGAAGATGTGACAACTTCTTATTCTACGGATTCTTCTGTAAAATCTGCCTATGGAAATGTTGGGTACATTACTGTATTCACGCTGCCTTATAACCTTGAAACATTTATTTATAATATAAAGCCTGGCAGTTATTCAGGAATATATAAAAGCAATGCAGGCTATCACATCTTTAAAAACGTTTCAGAAAGGCCGGCATTAGGAAGAAGAAAGATCGAGCAATTACTTTTTAACCTGTATCCCGGATATAACAGTGAACAGGAACTTGTTATTAAACATACTGCCGATTCTATTTACGGCCTTTTGCAAAAAGGAGTTCCGTTTGAACCGCTGTTTTCTGTTTATGGGCATACCAGTTATGAACAAGGCCCGAACATCATGGAAGTAAAAGTGGGGGATTATGATGCAAACTTCGAAGAACAGGTATTCAGTTTGAAAAACCCCGGCGATTTCACCAGGCCTTTTAAAACGACTTACGGATACAACATCGTTAAGCTTGATCAGGCTCTTCCCGTTCCCGATAATGAAAACGATATCAATTATATCGCCTGGCTTCAAACCCGGATTCAAAATGATGGAAGACTCGATACTGCAAAAAATGCTTTGGTGGAAAACTGGCTTGCTGCAACCGGCTTTAAAGAAATGCCTTATAATCATTCAGATTTATGGTCATACACTGATAGTGCACTGAAGAATTCAGCCAAGCTGCCTGCGCATTATAGAGGATTTGATCCTGAAACAGTTTTGTTTCAATTCACCAAAGAAAAAGTTTCGGTGAAAAACTGGATATCCTATTTAAAAAACATGGGTTTATCGGAAAATGAAAACGAACAAATTAACTATGAAAAATTAATGCACGGTTATATAAGAATTTCCTGCGGCACATATTACAGGAAGTATATACAGGATTTTGATCCTGCCGCTAATGAACAGCTTAAAGAATTTAATGATGCAAATATGTTATTTTATGTAATGGATAAACATGTGTGGAGCAAAGCATCTGAAGACAGTACAGGATTGAAAAAATATTATACGCAACATGCAGCCGAATACCAGTGGAAACAAAGTGTAAATGCACTTGTTATTTCAGCGCCTGATGAAAAAACTGCCGATTCCATAGCTGTTAAAATAAAAAATGATCCACAGGGTTGGAGAAATATCGTTGCAAACTACAGCACTGTTTATGCGGACAGCAACAGGTATGAGACAGACCAGTTGCCTGTTCATCAACATGTAACTGCTGAAAAAGATTTTCAAACTGTACCTGAAGCAAACGAAGCAGGTGATTCTTATACTTTCGTACATGTTCTTCAGCTATATAACCAACCACAACAGAAAAGTTTTGATGAAGCAAAGGGCATAATAATAAATGCATACCAGGAGGAATTGGAAAAAGATTGGCTAAATGTTTTGAAAAAGCAGTATCCTGTAAAAGTTAATACAACAGTATTTAATATGCTATTGCACAAATAAGTTTTCTATAATATTTATTTATTGAAAAAGGAGTTTGGCAGTTAATTTGTTAAAATGTTAGGCGTTTCCATTATTGATTCTAAATTTGCTTTGTTGTTTAACCTTGCCTAAACTCCAAAATCATTTGCATGGTACAGGTAACCGCTGGGATAATTATTGCGTATTTAATAACCTACTTTTTGCTGCCTTTGATAATACGGATAGCACACAATAACAAGTTGTATGATATTCCTGATGAACGAAAAATACACAACCATGAAGTGTCCTCATTAGGCGGTATTGCTATTTTTTCGGGGCTGATATTGAGCCTCCTTTTAGTGTCTGACGGCGACTACAATTCGGAAATGCAATATTTTATTGCTGCTTTTTTTATTATTTTTCTTGTAGGTGTAATTGATGATATATTCTGTTTAAAGGCATGGAAAAAAATACTGGGGCAACTACTGGTTACTGCAATGCTCACATTTAAAGGCGGATTAATGATCACCAGCCTGCATGGATTTTTAGGCATAAATGAATTAACGCGTATTGAAAGTATTTATACCAGCTTCTTTACTATTCTGCTCCTGATCAATTCATTCAATCTTATAGATGGAGTTGACGGCCTTGCCGGATCGCTTGGCTTTATTGCATGCTTATTTTTCGGAACTTTCTTTTTTATCAATAATAACTTCTCTTACGCTGTTTTATCATTCTCAATGTGCGGCGCATTGCTTGGATTTCTCATGTATAATTTTCCACCGGCAAAAATATTCATGGGAGATTCCGGTTCTACTTTGATCGGGTTGATGTGCGCCATACTCGCAATAAAATTTATTGAAAACACAGCCATACAATCTGATCTCGGCAGCAAGGCCGTACCTGCAATAGCTTTTGGCTTTTTATTGATACCATTAATGGATGTATTGCGCGTTTTTGCTTTACGCATCGCCAAAAAACAATCACCATTGGTTCCGGATCGCAATCATTTACATCATTTATTGCAGAATAAAGGCTTTTCTCATACAGAAGTTACTGTAACCTTAGTGTCAGCCCAGTTTCTTTTTGCAGGACTTACTTTTTTAATTCAAAAGCTCGACCTGCACATAATAATTGCTATACAATTTATTCTCTATTTTGGTTTCGCATTTATGTTAAAGCGATTTGTTCCCATACGCAAAAACATGCATATTGTACGTGATGAAATTGCCAATGATCCTACCCCTGATCTAAGGGTTTATACCATTTACCGCCCTAAAGAAAAAGTTTCTTCCGGCGAAGATTCATAATAAAAGCATTTAATTTTAGATACTTAGCTTTGTTCAAATTTTTTTAATTATGGAATTAGAAGAACTGGAACTTGTTATAGATGATGCTGAATCATCTATGAAAAAAGCTATTAGCCATCTTGAAGCTGAATTAACAAGGATCCGTGCAGGTAAAGCAAATCCCACTATGGTTGACGGCATATTTGTTGAATATTATGGCAATCCTACGCCAATAACACAACTCGCCAATGTAACTATACTTGATGCCCGTACCATTAGCATTCAACCCTGGGAAAAAAATATGCTGCAGGCAATTGAAAAATCAATATTGCAGGCAAATATTGGCATCACGCCGCAAAATGACGGCAACCAGATCCGCCTCTTTCTTCCTCCCTTAACTGAAGAGCGTCGCAGAGAATTATTTAAAAGAGCCAGTGGTGAAGGTGAACATTCCAAAGTAGCTATAAGAAATATTCGCCGCGATGCAATTGAAGAAATCAAGCGATTGCAAAAGGAAGGACTAAGTAAAGACGTTGCGGCAGATGCAGAAGAAAGCATTCAGCAAACAACAGATAAATACATTTCTTTGGTAGATAAACACCTTGTTGCCAAAGAAAAAGAAATGATGGCAGTTTAATTTCTAAAAAAGGTTCATAAAAAAAGGGTTCAACAATTTGAGACCTTTTTTTATGAGGAATAACCGCTGACGGATGACTTTGCCAGGTCGTGGGTTGACTTAGCTAAGTGGTGAGGTGAACTTATAAAAAATGAATTGGAGTTGTGGCAGTACGACCTGCAATTGATGTATTTGCGAAAGTGCATTAATTTTTTAAAGCAAACTTTTAGTCAGCATTTTAACTGCGCACTTCTTTAATAACTGCAGCAAGCAAGTCAACTACCTCCTGGGAAATAATACCAATCTGTTCTACTTCATCTCCGGCATTCCAATGTTCTCCGTCCCTGTCTTTTACCAGGGTAAGGCGCTTGGTACCTTTGACAGACTGAAGCAGTACATCATAAGTTCCGGTAAGATGTCCTTCCCAGGAAATTGTTTCGGCAAGAGCAGCTTTGTAAAAAACATTGTTGTGTGTGTGTGAACGTGGCTGTAAAAACCAGGTAATCGGTTGTATCTGGCCCGCCAGCGATAAGTTAGAAGCCCATATCACTTTTGTTTAGGATAGCAAGTTAAAAAAACTCTTTTTTATCTGAACATGGCTTGATGAACGGTCTTCTTTTTAACCTGAATATTCGATGTACATTTTAATACGTTTGCTGAACAGTTGGTTTTTTCGACATACAGATCTGTTCCCTTTTGCGTTAAGTGTTTGTTTATTCCTTCGTTTGCGTTTCCATACTTCAGGCAGGGCATTACGCCTGATTTTAAACGGATAATTACCGGCACGTATCCGTTATTTCTTCGATGCATGGATCGAAGAAGTATCAAACAAATGAGCTTGCGGATATTATTCGTTCTGCCACAACCTTGCACCGCCTTTTATGCCTTCGCGGTTATTAACGATGATCATATTATCATCAAGCGGCAAAGTGAGGTTCTTTGCGTTGCCGCCGCTAATGTATAAGCGATCGTAATTGAATACGGTTTTCAAAATGGCAAACACTTTTTTCATCCTGTAATTCCAATGTTCTTTACCCCTTTTCTGATAAGCTTTTTCGCCAATGTATTCATCATAATCTCTATCTGTCTTTACCGGGTGATGCGCTATTTCAAAATGCGGCAACAATTTACCATCAAGTACTAATGCGGTGCCAAATCCAGTACCAAGTGTTATTACCATTTCAAGTCCTTTGCCACTTGCAATGCCAATACCCTGCAGGTCTGCATCATTCACTACCCTGGCAGGCCTGCTTAATAAAGCAGCCAGGTTTGTTTGCAGCGGGTAATCTTTCCAGCTTTCAGTGCCAAGATTGGGTGCTGTTTTTACTACACCATCTCTTACATACCCGGGAAAGCCAACAGATATTTTATCATAGCCGCTAAAATTTTTTACGAGTTCTTTTATGAGATCTAAAACATTAATTGGCGTAGAAGGCTCCGGCGTTGGCATTCTTGCATAATCAGCAACAGGAACACCTTGTGGATTTAATATAGTGGCTTTTACATGAGATCCGCCAATGTCGATCGTTAATATATTACCGGTGATTTTTGCCATAAGTGTTAAGCAAGCTTTTTGTTGAAATAAATTTTAGTTTCAATGACGGCTCAAGTAACGCAATTTCTTTTATAAAGCGGGTGCTAAAAAAGAAGTGTGCAGAAATAGGTTCTTATTGTTTATTTCCGCTGAGAAATTCATGAATGATGTGATGCTTCATTTATAAACTTTTCATGCAACAATAACACCTGTGACAACAGAGCTTGCTGTTCATCGTTTATTACTACAAAATCGCAAAGCTTCATCTTTATAGTTTCATCTATCTGGTTGTTCATTCTTGCCAATACCTGTTCGCGTGTTGAGTTATCACGTTGCATTACTCTTTGCAAACGCAAATGTTGCGGAGCATATACACCGATAACATAATCAAGATAAGCTGCCGCTCCTGCTTCAAACATCAGGGCCGCTTCTTTTATTACATAAGGCGAGGTTTGCAGATTGAACCATTTATCAGCCGCAGCCAGTGTTACAGGATGCACCAGCGCATTCAGCTGGTCTAATTTGTACCTTTCATTAAAAACAATATTGGCAATGTATTTCCGGTTGAGTGTATTGTTTATATACGCTTCAATGCCAAAAGTATTAATGATGTTTTGTTTTAAAGCTGCGTCTTCATTCATGATATTTTTTGCAATATCATCTGCATAAAAAACAGGAATACCCAGCACAGAAAAGATCTTTGAAACAGTGGTTTTACCACTCCCCATACCGCCTGTTAATCCAATTTTAAGCATACTGTTTTTTACTGATTACGATGTGTTCGATACAATCAATCGCTTTACAAAAATAAAAATCCGGAATGCTTTTTACATCCCGGATTCAACGTTCAGCAAACGAATTATTTTTTTTCAACTTCAACAGAAGCTGCTTTTGCAAGTTGTTGTGTCCACTCCTGGCTGATAGCAGACTTTTCGATTTTTATATAACTGCCGGGACTTGTTTCAAGCTGCAGTGTATTATCTTCATTTACCCTGTTTATTGTTCCGTGAATACCGGCAATAGTTACGATCTTATCTCCTTTCTGAAGATTTTCTATAAATTTTTTCTGCTCTTTTGCTTTTTTTGCCTGAGGACGAATCATGAATAACCAGAACACTAAAATGATAGCGCCCATCATTATTAAAGAAAAACTTGAATTAGGCTGCTGACCATCAGGTGAAGCCATTAAAAAAATAGAAAGCATTTGTGTCATTGTTCAATTATTAATTAATAAAAAGTTTTGATTATTATTTTGATGATTGCGTTGAGTCAGCCGGTAAAACCATACCTGAAAATTTAAGGTAATTGTTTACAGGGTTACTGTTGTTGGCACTAACATAAATAGTTTTATGCACTTCGCCCGGATGGCTCTTTTTTGTATCGAACTGTGCATTTACTTGTCCCATAGCGCCGGGTGCGATAGGTGTTTTTGTGTAATCAGCCACTGTGCAACCGCAACCGGGATGAACCTGGTATAAATAAAGCGGCTTATCACCTGTATTCTTACAACGAAAAACAATGCTTACCATATCACCCATCTTTTTTGAACCAAAATCTATGGAGGTATCAATCCATTGTATAGTTGTAAATTTTGAAGAATCTTTCATTACAGATTCAACATCAGCAGTATTGCTTTCAGTGTTGTTGCATGCAACAACTGCTATTGCGCAAATACCAACAAGTAAAAAGATTTTTTTCATACCACTAAAATATTGTTTTATAGTCTTGCTTTTTTTGATTTAAAATCTGTTTTAAGGATCTTGTTCTCTGCTACAAGATCTTTATGAATGCCATCCAATATGCCATTAACAAAATGCCCGCTTTGCTCGGTGCTGTAATCTTTGGCAAGATCAATATATTCGTTAATGGTTACTTTAGGAGGAATGGTTGGAAAGTATAAGAACTCACAAACACCCATCTTCATCAATATCATATCCAATACTGCGATGCGTTCCGGATCCCAGTTCCTTAACCGCGCTTTTATAAGTTCTGTGATGTAATCCCGTTTATTGATAACAGTTTGCAACAACTCTTTCGCAAAAATTTTTTTTTCGGCATCAGGCATATTCTGCAGGCTTAATGCGGCAGGCTTTTGCAAAACTGCATTCATCAATGGAACAAGAATTTCTGCATCATCATCCCAATTGGTAAAATTCTCTTCTATATGAAGCATGCAATTTTCACTGGGCAGAAAAATATCAGAAAAAATAAAACACAATATATCTTTTTCGTTTTTGGGATCGCGGCTCTTTTGTTGAATGTATTCTTTATATTTTTCGGTAGTAACCAGCGCTTCATACACTTCACGCACCATGTCATTTGTACTGTCAAAACCAAACTTATAAGCACTTAACGCCTGGCGGTAAGACTGGTTTTCGAGTATTGACCATAAAACCGTATTACCGGCGAGCTTCGTATTTATATTTTTATTTTCTGCTGTTGCAAGATGTCTGGAAGCTTTAAGATTGGCATCCTTTTCTGCATAACGTGCAACCTCCGTAAGAAAATAAATAAGATAAGTAAAAAGACGTGGTGTTTGATCTAACCTGCTGACCAGGATCTTAATTGCATCAACATCTGCAATTGTTTCGGTACTTTCTACCTGGTATAAAACCTGCATTACCTTAACCCTGATATTTCTGCGCGTGATCATTCTTTGTAAGAACTTTTCGGGCGCGAAGATAAATGCAGTACGGCAATTACACGCTACAATTATGAAGTGAAATTGTTAAGAACTGCTTAAGCTGACGTTTTTTGATTTGGCTGCTTTAGCCACTTTTATCCTGCGTTTCAATTCGCTTTTAATAAGCAAAAGCTCACGGCTGGTTTGTCCGTTGATGCTGCTGTTTTCCTGGGCACGGCGCATGAGATAAGGTATTACATCGCGTATCGGGCCAAATGGCAGGTACTTGCTTACTGAATAACCCGCTTTTGCCAGGTTAAAAGTAATATTATCACTCATACCATATAACTGTGAGAAATGTATATGTGGATGATCGTGGGAAATGCCTTTTGCATCCAGCAGTTCTGCAGCACGCAGGTTGCTGTACTCATTGTGTGAAGCAATAACTGTAGCAATTTCATCTATGTTGTTGATGCAATATTCAACGCCTGAATTAAAATCACCGTCAGTAAAAGATTTATCCTGTTGTATGGGTGAAGGATATCCTTTTTGTTCAGCTCTGGTCCTTTCTTTTTCCATGTAAGCGCCGCGAACGATCTTAACACCAAGAATAAATCCTCTTTGCCGTGCAATACTGTGATACATGCGCAGAAAGTTCATACGATCGTGCCGGTAAAGCTGTATAGTATTATAAACAATGCATTTTTCCTTATTGAATATTGTCATCATTTCAATAGAAAGTCGGTCTATTGGATCCTGGATCCAGCTTTCTTCCGCATCAATTAAAACACCGATATTTTTTTCAGCTGCTACTTCACAAATATCATACATGCGTTCGCGCACTCTTTCCCATTCTGCATCTTCTTCTTCATGGTCGTGCACGCCACTGCGCAGCCGAGGAGCCGAGTTCAATGTTTTAAGCAATCCAAACCTTGCTATACCTGTTATTTTTACGCTTATATAAGGAATGTTGGGCTGAGTTGCAGCATACTCTATCACGCGTATAAACTGATCTCTCGCTTTATCAAAATTTTCTTCTCCCTCTTTTGCCTCAACGCCGTAATCCAATATAACCTGCACATTATAATCGCCTAGTTTTTTTGCAACTTTTGCCGTTTGTTCAAGTGTTTCTCCGCCAACAAACTGCTTAAATATTGTTTGGCGAATCATGCCATGAACCGGCAAGCCTGTCTTCATTAAAAAAGGAGTTAGTCGTACGCCTATTGCAGCGAACCACGCATAATTCATTGTACCAAAAAGAAAGCGGCCGGCCTGGAGTTCTTTGTTTGTTTTATAGGCAAAGGCTGTTTCTGTATTATTGAAAGAAAGACGCATAAAACGGTGTAATTCTAACTGCGAATATCGGCAAGTAAATACTAAGTAAAAAATTATAAGATAAACAACATATGTTAATTGCAATAGTTGAAACGATCTCACTGCATTTTGAATGTTTTCTTAACAACATTCTTTTTGAGCCTTTGCTGCGTTTGTTCTATCCTAAACTTAACGATACGTTTTATAAGATCCGCCGGTAATTGCTCATCTAACGAAAACTGTATGGCTCCTTTGGAAGTTTTATATGCAGTAAGCTTTTCTTTAAACACCTGTATGGGCAATGAAGTTGGATAAAACCCAATATGATTTTCATAGCCGGCGAAATAAACAAGTATGCCATTTAACTTATATGCAGGCATGTTATAACTGATAACTTCTGCTGACGCAGGCGCGGCCTTTTTAATGATGCTTCTTAATTGCTGTAACATCTTTTGTGTGTTTTCGGGAAAAACTGCAATGTAGCTGTCTGCATCTTTAAATTTTATTCCCGGCTTTATTTGCATAGCGTTAGATTTACCCGCCAAACTTAATCAACAATAAAATATAACTGCATGATCAAAGCGACAAAAAGAGGGTTGTTTACGAACGGTTATTATTAAAATAATTTCACTCTTTTTATGGGTTAAACAATTTTGAAATATCTTCATAGTTCTTTGCATTAAACCATTAATTAAAAAACTATGTCAACGGAAACAGCAAATATTCCGCGCAGATCAGGATTTAAAAAATTCCTGAGAATTCTATTGTTACTCATTATTATGATTGGCATTTTTCTTTTTTGGTGGAATTATCTTTTTGTTTTTGGCGAAGGTGTAAAATCGGGCCAGCTTAATTATGTAGTGAAGAAAGGGAATATTTTTAAAACCTATGAAGGCAAGCTTATACAAAGCGGTTTTCGCACGCAGACAGCAGGCTCAATTCAATCTTATGAATTTGAATTTTCAATCGCCGATGACAGCCTCGCCAATTACTTAATGAACAACAGCGGCAACTATTACGATCTTCATTATAAAGAATATAAACATCCATTGCCATGGAGAGGGTTTAGCACTTTTGTAGTTGATAAAATAGTAAGCGAGCGCCCGGTTGCGCATTGATGTAAAACATAAGATCATTCTATGGCAAAGGAGAAGGAAATGGATTTGACGCTCCTATCCATTTCGGATTGCAGTTGTAAGGCTTGTATTCATTCATAAGCCATGCAGCAACATCGCTTGTTTCATAAACATTTCTCAGCAACATATATTCAGGAATATTGTTTGGCGGAAAATCCGGATGCCTCCATGCAACCGCATTGTTAGTGATTGCGGGATATTCAGCAAGCCGGCCATATTCATAAGGCACCCATGCAGAACCCGGCGTATTTAATGTCATTAATGCAACAACATGTGTGCAGTTTAACAAAGCCATTTCAATAATACCGGCAGTTAGTATTGCGTTTGCGGCAATGCCTGCGGTTTGCAGGTAAGGATCGAGTACATCAACCCAATATTGAAACCCATTCTGATAAGCAAGATATGCCATGTTTAAAGCATTATCCCTGTCCGCCTGCCTGTGTGATACAAACAAACAAGGACAAGCAGGTGCAGGCGAAACTCTTACAAGATCCTGCAGCGCTTTAAGATTTTCAATAACAGGTTCACCAACCAACCTGCGCCATAAACCATATCCTCTTGCGTTCTCAGGAAAGCGGTTAAAATAATCCTGATCATCAGCATTGTAAATAAACTCAGGCATATACTTAATCCTGCAGGGCTTTTATTTTATCAAGTATGGCATTAAGATTTGAAGCAACATCTTTGTCCCGGGTTAAATCAATAGCCCGTTGAAGCTCAGGTATTGTTGACTGAAGATTGAATGGTTCTGTTCCGTTATCTGCCATTTCATTATACAGGTCTTCTGCTTTATCAGCATTGCCTGAAGCAAAAGCCATAACCGTTAAAGTTGGTACTGCCCACGGATCAGATGGATTGTTCGTTCTCGATCTTTCACAAGCCATCAATGCAACAGTAGCAGCAATGTTTGCATTGTCTTCATCACCTTTTCTTCCGCGTGTTCTGTATAATAATGGCAGGTTATTTGAAGGAAAATAATCGTTCAGGTCTTTTCGCATACCGGTATCATATGCAGTAATTGATGCAGATAAATATCTTGGGTCTTTTGTTTCATCGTACAACTTCTTATACCGGCCGCCAATCAAACCCCAGCGTTCAGAAGTTTCTCCATTTAATTTCATTAGTTCCTGCAAAGCTGCAATGGCTTCAATATGTTTACCTGTTTTCGAAATAGCAAGATTGTATATCTCCTGCACCACCGGTAAATTTTTTGTTACTCCGCTTAAATTATTCACATAATCAATTACGCTTTGCCATTGAGCGCAATCTCTTAATGATGTCAATATTTCAACTGCAACGCCAGGTAATTTAGGAATGATGGATTTGTATTTATCTATCAATGCATTCAATGCCACTTCTCTTTTATCTTTTGGCTGCATGCGCGCCACGCGCGCATCTGCAGTGAATTGTGAAAGCTGCAATAATTGTCCTCTCATGGAAGAAACAAGCGATTCATCAGGCTTACCAGGATAACCGGTAATACTGTCAAATACGGGGGAAGTTCCATCGATCAATCCTTTTACAGATCTATTCAGCGCATCACGTACTGCCTGGGCTGTATCATCCGTTATTTCACCTTCAGGCAACGGGTAGCGCACCTGCCGCATTTGCGTTATATCAAATGTTTGTTGCGCCCAGGTAGCAGATATCATTACGCAACCTGTACGCTGCGCAGCATGACGCACTCCAATTTCATAATACACATTCGTATTGGGTGTTGAAACATCAGCAATAACAAGATCAGATAAGGCAAGCCTTTCGATCATTTCTTTTATGATGAGCGCACTCATATCCTGATCGGCACGTATCGCATGATAATCGAGATCTTCTTCAATGAAAGAATACAGCGCTTTATCCCAAAGTGCATTGTAATCAATAGTGGCAGGACCTTTATCGCTCATGGTTTGTTTTTTTCCATAAGGCATGATCATAAAACAAATAGGCCGCAACGTATTTTTTTGGTCAGTAGTAGCATCAGCCATTTACACCGGTTAAATTGTAATAAGATTTTAAAAGTAATTAAAAAAGCAAATGAGATGACTCGTATTCATATTTAACCATCATGCATTCGCTTCATAATAATCCCACATTATTTTAAAGACTTTTTCTCTCAATTCTTTTGAAGAAAGATTATTACTGTCTACTGCGGGTAAAAAATGCATTTCCAAAGTATGTGGCAGCATGTAAAAAGTTTTATGTACCGGCAAAACTTTTTTTGTATTGAAAACAACCGTTGGTATCACAGGTCTTTTTGTATCCACAGCAAGACGAAATGCGCCATCATAAAAATCCTTCAGAGGTTTATCAGTGCGGTTACGCGTTCCTTCCGGATAGATAACCATATCCAATCCGGTTTGCAAAACTTTTTTCATGTCTTCATAACTTTTGCGGCGGCTTGCATCACTGTTTCTGTCAACCAACACACTTCCGAAACTATAAATCCATCCAAAGATTGGAATGGATGCAAAACTTTTTTTAGCGATGGTTTTATTGGCACGCGGCATGAACGGTGTTGTTACAGGAACATCCATTAAGCTGTTATGATTTGAAACAATTATACACGCGCCTAAACCATTAAAATATTTTGCGTTTTTTACTTTAAGCGGGCAGCCGATGAGATTAAGATAAATAAACATCCATACTCTTGACACATGCCTGTGCCACCTTGCTTTTTGTGGCTCTATTAAAAGATGACAGGGGGAATAAAATATATAAGCGATCAACATGGTGGCAACAAAAAGCAGTAAAGCCCATGTTGCCCAGATGCGTGCAAATATTTCTTTAAAGATGTTCATCTAACTTTCTGCGTATTTCTATCTTTTCTTAATCATCAATATTCAACATTCAATATTCAACATTCAATATTCATTTATTAGTTATGTCGCAAATTGATTATTGCGTATTGAATATTTATTCTGATAATTACTGGTTATCATTTTTCAAAAAACACCATGCTGCCACCAACCCATTCACGGTCTTTATTATATCGTACGCCAATCATTTTTCCCTTGCTGATGCGCGCCAGGTTTTGCGTGGCAACAGGCCTTGCTTCACCATCTTTCCAGAAATAAAAAATCCTTATTTCCGCTTTTGCATTTTCATCGGGCGTAACAATTACATCTGCATATTTCACCTTACGTTGCAGTATCCAGTTGTGCGGATCTTTCACATCATCGATATCTTTTTTTGTTACATCAATTACAACACCCTGCCCGGCAAAAGAGAACAATGGTTTCAACACATAATTTTCAAGATCGGCAGGAATAATTTTTACATCGCTTAAAAAATTTGTTTCGGGAACATACGGATGTTTAATGAATGGCAATGTGTATTTGCTGATGCGGTAAAACCAGTTCGGATGCGGCGCCCATTCAACATCTGATTCTTCAAACAATATTTTTCCTTTTTCCTGCACTTCCGGCGATTGTTGTTGCAGGTCATCAAAGATGATGCGGTTATAAATACGCTTTACTTCGGTTTTCTTTCCATCCTGCACATAAAATAATTTTTTACCTTCTTTCACCAGTTCTGTTAAACAAACAATAGGAATATTCAAATAATCCTGTGTGCAATAAAAATCAATTTTTGTTTTTTGTTCGTGCGGAAAAAGCTCAAGCAATATCACATTTTCAGAAGCATGATCAGCAATAATTATTTCTTTCAATAACTGTATGTAAGATTCTTTTGTGTATCCACTCAAATAAGAATCGTAGTTTGAAGGAATGTCGAACTGGCTGCGTGTTACCTCATCATCAAAAACCTGGTAAGCAAATAATGTTGGAAAGCCCTGCATTTCTATTAACTGCGGCTCAAGTTCTCCATTTGCATTTTCACAAATCCCGAAATCAAAAGCAATAAAATGCGAATGATCGTTTTCACCGGGTACCTTTAGATCATGCGGAACTGCATCGGCAGTAAGTTCTTTAAAACCCGGTTGTACGATCACATTTACAATGCTCTCGCAGGCAGATAAAATTTTTTCTTTAAAATTTTTGTCAACAAATATAGGGGTTTCTGCAAGCCTGAATTCTATTCCTCCCGGGTGCAATGCATGCATTTCTTCGAGGTAAGCATTATATTTTTCCGGTGTGAATGCAGCATTAAACTTTTTACGTAACGCCGTTACCATAAAGATGTTTTAAGAACTGCAAAATACGAAAGTCGAAATCAAAAATCTTTAGGGATATAAAACTTGTTTCGTTCTCTTACTTTATTGTCTTCAAGCAATTCAAAATAAAACCATCCTGCATGCAGAAAATCTGTTTTATCAAGCAGGAATTGGGGTTGAGGTATATGTTGTATTGTAAAAAGTAATTTGTGCGATTCATCATAAAAACGCAGGCGGTAATTTTTTTGCAATGCATCCGTCAGGTATACCTGTATATATCCATCAGTGGTGGTAAATATGTGTGTTGAAGGAATCCATTTGATATTATTGTTATAATACCGGATCAAAACATCTGCATCGGTAAGCGAATACAATGTATCGCGTGTATAGTTCACAATTGAATCACGGAATTTTTTATAGCCTTCATAATTAAGCTGCGCTATCACAGTGTCGTCATCGTGAATTACAATAAGAAAATTTTTATCAGCAGCTTTATCTTCAGGTATCTCAGATGTAAAATCAGATCCTGTTGCGTTTTTTTTAGATTTTGTAAAGAAGAACCTGCCATCTGCCAACACATAAAAAATGCGGTAATACCTTGCATTGTAACCATCCGTTCCGTCCACATAACCATTTTGCGGAAGCTCGGGTGACAAAGGCACAAATATTGTCATGAAGTTTCTTAGGCTATCCCATGAACGTTGCACGTTCAGTTGCACAACACTATCACCGTAAGGGTTTCGCCATTCGATCCTGACCTTGTTATCGGCAACTTTTGAGATAGCCATGTTTAAATTTCCCTGTGCATGCAATACAGTTTTGGAAAAAAGTACAGGAATAAGCAGCAGAAATATTTTTTTCATAATGATTACCGCGGGCAAATATATAAGGATGCTTTAAACCATTAAGGGTTGTTTAAAAAATTATCTTATTTTTTGAGTTTACAAATTCAGAGGCTGAATTATTTTTTGGTTACCGGCAAATGAACTCCGGTTAAGCACGGTTCAGCCTGTCCCGCACTTGATGCGGGATCGCAACTCGTCATCCGCATATCATTGGCAGCTGCAGTTTCCTGTTCATACAATATTTTTAATGGTCAATTCAAACAGCTTCTTAAATCTTCTCATTTATTTTTGATGAATGAATAAAACCATTCTTATTACGGGCGCCACATCAGGCTTTGGAAAAGCTATCGCAGAAAAATTTGCTGCTGAAAACTGGAACTGCATTATTACAGGCAGAAGAAAAGATAAGCTGGATGCACTGGCTGAGGCTTTATCATCAAACAAAAACATACAGGTGTTGTCATTGCGGTTTGATGTAAGAAAAAAAGAGGAAGTGTTTACTGCAGTAAATGATCTTCAAAACGAATGGCGCAATATTGATGTGCTGGTGAATAATGCAGGTCTCGCCGCAGGCCGCGACCCGTTCGATGAAGCTTCGGTCGATGACTGGGATGCAATGATAGATACAAATGTGAAAGGGCTATTGTATGTATCGAAAGCTGTTATTCCATTGATGAAGGAAAAGCAAAAAGGGCATATTATAAACATTGGCTCAACCGCAGGCAAAGAAGTGTATAAGGAAGGCAATGTGTATTGCGCAAGCAAATTTGCAGTGAATGCTGTAAGCCAGGCGCAACGCATGGACCTGTTGCCGCATAAAATAAAAGTTACGTGTATAAATCCCGGTGCAGCGGAAACAGAATTTTCATTGGTACGTTTTAAAGGCGATGCATCAAAGGCAAAAGCAGTATACGAAGGTTATGAAGCGCTTACTGCAGAAGATATTGCCAACACCGTTTATTACTGCAGCACTTTGCCCGATCATGTTTGCATAAATGACCTGACAATAACCTGCCTGGCGCAGGCAAATTCTTTTTATACTTATAAAGAGTAATAAACATTTTCTAATTACATTGAAATAAAACTTATTTATTTTATTTTGTTTTATTTTACTAAATAAAAGCGATATATATGCTTATGAAAAAATTTACATTATTTTTTGCGCTAAGCCTCTTGTGTTTCGGCTACGCCAGCCAGGCCCAGCTTTTGAAAAAGCTAAAAGATAAGGTTAATAGTGAAGTAACCAGCCCCGCTCCGGGCAGCAGCCAGCAAACCAGTTCAACAGCTAACAGCAGTAACGCATCATCCGGTTCTTCCGGCAAACCAACAAATACTAAAGGCGGAGGTTTAACCAACACAACTCCCCCTGATGTAAACCAACAAATTGCTGACGCTGAAAAAAGCCAGGCAGCCGGTAATTACAGCGATGCACGTTATTCTATTCAACAGGCGCTTATGGGCGTTGAACTGCAGATAGGCAAAGAAGTATTGGCATCCTTACCCGCCAATGTAAGCGGGTTACAAAAAGATACCACACAAAATAAAGTAATGAGTACACAATGGGGATGGAACAACCTCACCATACAAAGTGTGTATAAAAAAGACGACCAGCAGTTAACCATCACCCTCGGTAACAATTCAATGTATTCTGGATTTATTGACCTGTATTTTAATAACTCTATGTACATGCAGGCCAACAGCGATGGCAATAAGCAAAATGTAAAACAAACAAAAGTAAAAGGAAATAAAGCCGTAATTACTTATGATGACAGCAAAGGTTATACACTGCTAATGCCGTTGGGCCAAAGCTCACTTATAGTATGGGAATGCATCAATTTTGCATCTGAACAGGATGTGATGACTGCAGCCAATACTTTTGATATTGATGGCATTAAAAAAATGCTCGGAGAACAATAATACTACTACACAATACCAAAGTTTAAATAACGGGTTCTTTATAGCAAACAATAAATAATAATGAAACATTTAATTATACTCGGCTGTATACTAATTACCACTACGGCCTTTTCGCAAAATTTCACTACAGATATTGCCGCCGCAAAAACTGCTTACAGCTCCGGCAAGTTAGAAGATACACATTTTGCATTGCAACAGGCTATGCAGGAAATCGATATTATTATTGGCAAAGAAGTACTGGCTTTGCTACCTGGGAAAATGGATACTTGTGCAGCCAATATCAAAAGTGATGAGGTAACCAATAATGTTGGTTATATGGGTAGCACCATCCATCGCTCTTACGGCCAGCATGATCAGGTTGATCTTTCCATTATCGGTAATTCGCCGCTTATACAAACGTTAAACACCATTTTAAATACGCCCATGCTTGGCGGCATGTCAACCAACGGCAATAGCAAGATCATAAAAGTGCAGGGTTATAAAGGCCAGCTAAAAAGAGATGATAACAGCAACGGGCAAACAGATTATACTATAGAGATCCCGCTGGGCAGTTCCCTTATTACATTTACGGCTAAAAACACAACCGATACACAAATAACCACATGGGCCAATACATTGCCTTTGCAGCAAATAGCCAAACTGTTGCAGTAAGTTTAGTTACAAAGGTTTTATACAAAGCAGCAGCTTATGGTTCCTGAACATTATTTCCTCAGGCTCCCCGAATTCATAACAGTCTTGATTTATTCACGATTAAAAAAATTTATGGATGCTGAAATAACAAAAAAAACTTCACTGCTCACTAATCCATTCCGCAGGGAAAATATAGAGCAAATTCGCAGGTAGTGAAAGTAAATTCAGCATTATTAGCCGGAACATAATGATATGGTTGTGCAATGAATATTCCTCACGATCTTTATTAAAAAACTATGTGGTGGATATATGCTTTGCTCTCGGCATTCTTTGCTTCTCTTACAGCCATTTTTGCAAAAGTGGGTGTAAAACATGTTGATTCAGATCTCGCAACTGCAATACGAACTGTTGTAATCATCATACTCGCATGGTCAATTGTATTTTTTAAAGGCGTTGCGCCGGGCATACAAAATCTCACCAGGCAAAACTGGCTGTTTTTAATTTTATCAGGATGCGCAACAGGCTTATCGTGGCTGTTTTATTTTAAAGCATTGCAGGTAGGTGAAGTATCAAAGGTTGCTCCGATTGATAAACTCAGTGTTGCTCTTACAATAATTTTATCTGTGATCTTTTTAAAAGAATCGGTTACACTTAAAGATGCATTTGGCGCTTTACTGATTATTACAGGTGCGTTGGTGTTGATCTTATAGTATTAATAAGATTCGCTGTCTGAAGGAAATGAATTTGTTTTTACATCATTTACATACTGCTGCACTGCGCCGGTTATCTCTTCATATAAATTAAGATATTGCCTTAAAAAACGCGGCTTGAATTCTGTGTTGATACCAAGCATATCATGCATTACCAACACCTGGCCATCGCAATATTTACCGGCGCCAATACCAATAGTTGGAATGCTTACATTTTCTGTAACTTCTCTTGCTAATTGTGCAGGTATTTTTTCGAGTACAATACCGAAGCAGCCAACTTCTTCCAGCAGCTTTGCATCGTTGCGCAGTTTATTTGCTTCTTCTTCTTCTTTTGCACGCACATTGTAGGTTCCGAATTTATAAATGCTTTGCGGCGTTAACCCAAGATGGCCCATAACAGGTATGCCTGCTGATATAATGCGCTTCACACTTTCCAGCACTTCTTCGCCGCCTTCCAGTTTAATAGCATGTGCACCTGTTTCTTTCATAATACGTATGGCTGAAGCCAATGCTATTTCAGAGTTGGACTGGTAAGAACCGAAAGGCAGATCAACCACTACAAGGCAACGGCTTATGCCGCGGATAACGGAAGAAGCATGATAGATCATTTGCTCTAATGTAATGGGCAGCGTGGTTTCATGGCCTGCCATAACATTGCTGGCGCTGTCGCCAACAAGTAACACATCAATACCGGCGTTATCAATAATTTTTGCAAAAGAAAAATCGTATGCGGTAAGCATGGAAATCTTTTCTCCATGCGCTTTCATTCTTTGCAAAGTATTGGTGGTTATCTTTTTTGTTTCTTTCTGTATGGAAGACATCTGAATAAAATTTAGAGATGGTTAAAACTGAATATGGTCCTGCATTAGAATAAAACATATCCAGATGTCAAAATGCAAATATGCCTAATGTAGCAGAATTTTAAGACTTAAAGTTTGAAATTACTTTGTCAATAATAGCAATTTCCCAATTTTCCAATTTCCCAATTCGCAATTTTCCTATTATTCTTTCTCCAGTTCTTCATATAATCGCTGCACAAGCCCATCGGCCAAACCAATTTTCGGAACGTATATTTCTTCAATATCAGCCCAGCGCATAATGTTTACATAAATCTGCAATGCAGGCACGATAACATCTGCCCTGTCATCTTTCATTTTATATACACGAATACGTTCTTCCAAAGAATAATTTGAGAACTCTTTGTAATAATCTTTCAACAGTTGCAATGATAATGGCTTTCCATCTTTTCTTTTGCTGAGTGAAAAAACCTTATTGATATTTCCACCTGAACCAATCGCAATAACAGGCAACTTGCTTTTGATATTCGTTTTTACTTTGGCTTTAAATTCATTCCATTGTTCTTCGTCAACCATATTTTTCAACAGCCTTATTGTACCAACGTTGATTGATTCTTTATACTTAAGTTTTCCATCTGCAAAAAAACTCAGCTCAGTACTTCCCCCGCCAACATCGATGTACAGATAAGCATGTTCTTTATCCAGGTTTTCCTCAACATGCGTTTCATATACCAATGCAGCTTCTTCATCGCCACTGATGATGCTGATGTCCAAACCTGTTTCCATTTTTACTTTGCGAAGGATATCTTCACTGTTCACTGCATCGCGCATGGCGCTGGTAGCACATGCTTTTACCTGCTTCACATCATACGCTTTCATTAAAAAAATAAAAGCCTTCATGGTTTGAATAAGCATTGTTATCCTTTGCTTGCTTATCTCAGCTTTCTCAAAAACATCAAAGCCAAGACGCAAAGGCACACGAATAAAATTGAGCTTTGTAAAAACTGTTTTGCCGCCGTTTTCTGAAACTTCTGAAATCAATAACCGGGCGGCATTGCTTCCAATATCAATCGCTGCGAGTTTCAACAGTCTTCATTTTTTTATTGAGGTAATTGTATATTTCAATTTGTGAACGCACTCTTTTTTTAGATGCAGAAGGAACATAATGATTCTGCAATTCATTATCAAGGATGCGCGCTTTTACATTGTCCTGCAGCTGTATGCTCAATATATCTTTCAGTTCATTGCCAAGCGTTTTATCCTTTATCGGGATTGCAGCTTCTATGCGATGATCAAGGTTTCGCAACATCCAGTCAGCCGAAGAAATAAATACTTTTTCTTTGCCACCGTGATGAAACACCATGATGCGCGAATGTTCAAGATATTCATCAACGATACTTATAGCGGTTACATGCTTGTGCCATTTTTTACTGCCAAGTTTTGCGCAACAAATGCCACGCACTACAAAATGAAGATCAACGCCCGCGTCTGCAGCTTCAAATATCTTTTCTATCATTTGCGGATCGCTAAGTGAATTTATTTTTAAAGTAATAGAAGCTTTCTTTCCGGCCTTTGCATGTTTTATTTCTGTAATTATAAGTTGCAATAATTGCTTGCGCATGGTAAGAGGACAAACCATGAGCGTTTTACAGGCGCTCAAATATTTTATTTTTGATGGATTCTCCAGGTACTTAAAAATGCGATTGATATCAGCCATTACGTTCCTGTTGCTGGTAAGCATACATTCGTCAGCATAAACCCTTGCAGTTTTCTCATTAAGGTTTCCGGTGCTTACAAAACCATATTGAATGATCTTGTTGCCGGTTCTTTTTTTAATAACACAAATCTTGGCATGTACTTTAACGTTAGGCATTCCTATCAACACTTTTACACCTTCTTCTTCCAGCACCTGTTTCCACATAAGATTGGGCTCTTCATCAAAACGGGCGCGCAGTTCAAGCATTACAACAACATGCTTTCCGTTTCTTGATGCATTGATAAGCGCATTGATAATTTTTGAATTTGAAGCAAGCCTGTATGCTGTTATTTGTATGGAAACGACATCAGGATCTATAGCCGCTTCGCGCAAAAGATCTATAACCGAGTTGAACGAATGATAAGGAAAATGCAGCAACACATCCTGTTTTAAAATAACATCTGTTACGCGCATTGAAGTTGCCAAAGCCGGATGTGTAAAGGAAGCGCGGCGTACTTTTTTCTGAGCAAACACATCAGGAAAATCCATGAAATGCCTGAAATTATGTATACGCCCGCCGGGAATGATGTTATCCTTTCTTGAAAGACTCAATTTCTTCATTAAATATTCAAGCAACCCCGCATCCATTTCTTTATCAAATACAAAACGCGTAGGTTTTCCGATGCGACGGTTACGTATGCCTTTTTCAATTTTTTGAACAAATGAAGTTGTGATGTCGTTATCAATATCCAGCTCCGCATCTTTCGTTACTTTAAAAATATAAGATTCAAAACTTGTATAGTTGAAATAAGAAAATATATACGGAAGGTTGAAACGTATAACATCTTCCAGCAAAATAATATGTTGCTGTCCTTCAGGTGCAGGCAATTGTATAAAGCGGCCGAATATACGGCTGGGCACTTCTATTAATGCATATTTCTGATTATAGGCCGAATCTTCTGTATGCATTACTACACCGAGATAAATACTTTTTTCCCGCAGGTAAGGCAACTGCGGAACACTTTCAATCATCAGCGGAATAATATTGGAACGCACTTCCTCTTCAAAAAAAGTACGCACGAACTGCTGCTGTGTTTTATTTAATTTCTTTTCATCAATTAAAAAAATATTCTGCTGCTGCATTTCTTTTAATATATCCCCCCATATGCGATTAAATTCGTTTTGCTGACTGAGCACAATGGTTTGTATCTGGTCAAGTATTTGACCCGGATTGGTTTCCAGGTGCATATTGCCTTTCTTGCCACCGAGTTCTATCATACGTTTCAAAGTAGCAACACGCACACGAAAAAATTCATCCATATTATTGGAATGAATGCCAAGAAAACGTATACGTTCCCTCAGAGGAACTGTTGGATCTGCAGCTTCCTGCAATACCCTTGCATTAAAACTAAGCCAGCTTACATCGCGCGGAATTAAATTTTTCATACGTAAGAAAATCAAATATAAAAAAGCCCGCTTTTGTTCAACATTAAGTTTTTTTATACGTTATCAAAGTTGAAACAGCCAAAATAAAATGAAGTAAAAGTTTAAAGGCTTCTGATCTTTTCAATAATTCCGGTTGTTGAAAAACCGGGAAGTAAAGGATTCACTGCAACGCGTCCACCATTGGCAATAACTTCTTTCGCACCAACAATGGTTTCAACAGTATAATCGCCTCCTTTAACCAATACATCAGGCATAACTTTTTTTATCAGCTCAAGCGGAGTATCTTCTTCAAAAAGAATTACAGCATCCACTATCAATAATGAAGCAAGAATAAGCAATCGTGCATGTTCATTGTTCACGGGACGATGTTCACCTTTTAATTTTCTTACACTGCAGTCTGCATTTAAACCAACGACCAAACAATCGGCTTCTTTTGCAGCCTGCGATAAAGAAAAAATATGGCCTTCATGCAATATATCGAAACAGCCGTTGGTGAATGCAATGGTTTTACCTAATATGCGTTTACGGTTTAACCAGAATGCAAGATCATGAGGAGAAGAAATAATTTTTTCTTCAATTGCTTTGATATTTTTCATTTGCTGTTTTGGTTTTAAGTTTTATACAGCAGCTATTTTGCCTGTATAGTAGGAAGTATTCAGGTTACTGTTTGCCTGTTCAGCCTTTTCAATTATAGAGTAATCTGAAAGTATAAGCGCTTTATTTCTTTTAATGCAAACATCGTGTTCAAAATGAACGGAAGGTTTGCCATCGCGTGTGCGAACCGTCCAGCCATCACTTTCTGTATAAACATCTTTTGTTCCCATATTTATCATAGGCTCAATAGCCAGCACCATATTTTCTTTTAACGTTTTGCCAATACCGCGTTTTCCATAATTAGGCACCTGCGGATCTTCATGCAAACTTCTTCCCAAACCATGACCGACCAATTCTCTAACAACGCCATAACCATGTTTACGTTCTGTGTATTCCTGTATGGCATGGGAAATATCTCCTACACGGTTGCCGGCAATAGCTTTTTCAATGCCTTTATATAAAGAATCTTTGGTAACACGCAACAGTTGCAATACTGCATCGCTTGCTTCTCCCAACAAAAAAGTATACGCATGATCGCCATGCCAGCCATTTAATATCACACCAAAATCTATTGAAACAATATCGCCATCTTTTAGTACAACATTATTGGGAAAACCATGCACTACCACATCATTCACCGAAGCGCAGATAGTATAAGGATAGCCGCGATAATTTAAAAATGACGGAATAGCTTTATGATCGCGAATGAATGCTGAACAAAGCCTTTCTATTTGTAAAGTGGTAACGCCGGGTTTAAGCATGGTGGCAACTTCGGTAAGTGTTTGACTAACAAGCCTTGCACTTTGCTTCATCAATTCAATCTCGGTGTCTGTTTTAATAATTATCATAATATTCTTGTACTGAGGCATGCAAATTTCATGAAAATTTTTTAAGTATGTGTTACCAAAGAAGTATGATTAACTTCTTATAGTATTTTGCACTATGGATATTATTTACAAAATGTTCCGGTTTGGCCTTGTAGGCCTGTTAGGAATGGTTATTGATTTTTCAATAACCTGGTTTTGCAAAGAAGTATTACGCATTAATAAATATGTTGCTAACAGCCTTGGGTTTACCATTGCGGCTACCTGTAACTTCTTTTTGAATATGTTCTGGACATTTAATGCCAGCAGTACCAACGAAGAAGCTTATTTTATAAAGTTTATCATCATATCACTTATTGGCCTGGGATTAAATAACCTGTTTATCTATTTGTTCAATAGCCGGCTCTCACTAAATTTTTACCTGTCGAAACTTATTGCTGTTGGACTTGTTTTCATCTGGAATTTTACCGCCAATAATTATTTTAATTTTCACTGATCATTATTACAACAGGTTCATGTTTTAACATAATTAAACCCATAGGTGGGGTTTTTTTGTAAAAGATACAACAGAAAAGATGTTTGGCTGTTATCTTATTCCATGTTGCTCTCCGCTTTGTAAAATCTCTGCCTGCTAAAGTTCATTCAGTCTTATCTGGATAAGACACAGAAAGACAAACCTGTAAAGTCTTTGACCCGTCCTTCATATCTCCTTCATACTTCCTTCATACTTCCTTCATATCTCCTTCATATCTCCGGTATTTCTTCGAACTATTAGATCGAAGAAATACCGGCTTTATTTCAATTATTTTTCGCCAAAATAAACTACGGAGTAACCAGGAGACAGGCAATTGATAATAAAAGGATCAATACAGCCTGCAGGTGTGTATCAATCGTTTCTTATAAACCGATAGCAAAAAAATTCCTTTCAATTTTTACCTTCGTTTAGCTGCCATGTGATTATATCAAAAAAAAAGCAGCCGGTAGGTGGTATTATGAAATAAAAAAGCAGCTTATCAGCTGCTTTCAAATATTAATATTATTGCTGTTTTTGAGGAGGCGGTGGCGCCTGGCCGGGTGGTGGTGGCGGAGGCATATTACCGTTATTCATTCCCATGCTGGCTTCATCCGGATGCGGGCTGCCGCGATGACAGGTAAAGCATTTTACCACTGAAATTGTATCCGTCATGGTTGAATTGTTCATGTTAAAATATTTCGCATTGATCTCTCCGGTCATCTTCATCATGTAACGCGCAATTCCTTTCTCTTCTTTATCATCACTTGCGAAATCCGGTTTGCCATTATCAAAAACATGGCAGAAATTGCAACGAACACCTAATGCTGCAGTAAAACCATGCATGATATGATCGAGGCTGTCTTTACTTATATCCTGTGGTAGAACTTTAAGATTTTTAAAAATTCCTGTGTCTTTGAATACAACAGGATTTGCTGTCGGCACATTTGTTTTTGAAGGCTTTGTTGCAGCCACGCTAACAAAAACACAGGCAGCGAGCAACAATAGAAGATTTACTTTTCTTTTGTTTGATGTTATCATATCAGTTGATTTCAGCGGTAAAATAATTGTTTTTTTCGTTGAATAAAATTTTTTGCGACGAAATTTTAATCAACATCATAAATAATTCCTGCTTTCTTACGGATAGCATCCAGTGTTTCCATTAAAAGCAATGAATCTGCGTGTGTCATAACAGGGCTTTCTATTAATCCTTTTTCCAAACATTCGCAAACGTGTTTGGCTTCATGTTCATAGCCCCAGCCTTTCTTTTCATCATCCGTTTCAATAATTTGTTTTTCCGGTGGCTTACCGGTAAAAAATTCTATCGTGGTAAACGGTGTGTAATAGCGGTATGTTAACCGAACACGGCCTTTGGTTCCGTTTATCTCAGCTTCAGTTGCAGTATCAGTTAAAAAAGTAGAGAACATTTGTACAAGCTTTCCATCATTGTATTTGAATGTAACAGAACATTGTTCATCCGTATTTCCTTTGGTTAAGGTTGCGGTTGCCTGTATTTCATCAGGTTTACCTAAAAAATATAAAGCTGTAAACACATTATAAATGCCAATGTCTAAAATAGTACCGCCGCCTAATTCCGGATCAAGCAAACGTTGTGGCGCGTCGGGCGGCGCTTTAAAGCCAAAATTCAACAGCATGCTTTTTACTTCACCAAGCATTCCGCTGTTAATCATCTCCTGCACTTTTTTGTAGGGTTGAAGAAATTTCGTCCATACAGCTTCCATCAGAAAAACTTTTTTATCGCGTGCTGCATCAATCATTTCTTTTACCTGTTTATAGTTGATGGCAAACGCCTTCTCACATAACACAGCTTTGTTATGATTAATGCAAAGCAACGTATGTTCATAATGATGGCTGTGTGGTGTTGCAACATAGACAACATCCACTTCATCATCTTTCACCAATGATTCATAACTGTAATGAATATTTTTTAGTGAAAATTCTTTTGCAAACGCATCTGCCGAAGCAGCATTGCGCGCACCACAGGCAACAAGTTCTGCATTTTCAACTAACTTAAGATCAGATGCAAATTTTCTTGCAATGCGGCCACAGCCTAAAATTCCCCAGCGTATCATATTTATTCTTTAATGAATTTTAATGTTTCTGTTTCACCTTCTCCCGAAATTCTCACCAGGTATATCCCGTTTTTATAAGCTGATATATTCAATATTGTTACACTTTGTTTTAATGAAATTGATTGTAACAATTTCCCTTCAGCATTAAATAACTGCAGTTGTTTATTCTTTACTGAAGGCACTGAAACAGCAATTGTATTATGTGCAGGATTTGGAAATAAACCTGCATTAGTTGTTGCATTTATTTTCTCTGACAAACTACTTGTTATAAATGGCGGTGCATCTCCTGAACATATGGTTTTCATCAGGTGAATATCTTTAACTGTAATTCCGCCATCTGCTGTTTCAATGTTCTCTATAACTTTTCTTGTTCCGGTAATTTCACTATCCAGGTAAAAAGTTTTTGGAATCTCTTTATAATCATAATCAGGCAATGTATAATCAGGACATATTCTTCCTGCTGAATCATATTTATTGATATAAGTGCCATCGCTCTGATAATTCACAGAGGCTATCCCATTTGGGTTAATAACATATCCATCAACATTGTGTAATGAAATTTTATTTTTAGTGAGGTATTGCTTTAAAGCAAAACCATTATATGGAATGAGTATGCCATTTGTTACAGTTTCATTTTTATCAACCGAAGTGATATAATAATACTCTTTCGTTTCTTCTCCGTTAAAATGATTGTAATAACCCAACACCTGGTATTTGCCCTTGTTTTTAAAAAGGTACAGTGGAGTATCATAATCTTCCAATCCCAAAAGATTAAGACCAAAGGGCCTGTAAGAAATTTCATTACCTGATGAATCAGTAAGCAGCAGATAAGAGCTCGATATTCCTAAAAGCGCTTCCTGGTAATTGAGCGCAATAAGATATCCGCCATTATAAGATTCGGTAATAGCATTTACATGCAGGTATTGATAAGATTGATCAAACAAATTTTTAAATCCTGTTTCAAATATTATGTTACCGGCGTTGTCGAATTTCAATAACCGCATTTGTTCTGTTGCATAAGTAAATTTTGACTGCATTTGATAAACTATAACATAATTACCTTTTGAATCTACCATTAGCAGCTCTGCATAGATGTAATAATCATTATAATCTACCTGCAAACTTTTCGACCATTCAATTTTGCCGGTGCTATCGCATTTAAATAAAGTAAGTTGGTGATTACCGGTTATAGTATTATTCATATAACCGTAACATACAAATCCATTGTCAGGCGTTTCGCTTATATCGGCGCTTTCACCTGTACCCGTTCCATATAATTTTTCCCATAAAATACCACCCGTTTTTCTGAGACGCGTTATATAAAGGCCAGAGTCTATGCTTATAGCAGTTAAAAAATTGCTGTTTGTTGCCTGAACAATTATTCCACGCAGTGTGAATCCATTTTCAATTTTAAATGCATCCGAAAATGTTTGCTGCGCACATATTTTTGATGAGCACACAACAAAAAAAATAAACAAGCGAAGCAAGGTCTTTTTCATAGTGCTTTTTTTAGATTATCAAATCTAACCAATCTCTATGCTGCAATTCACCCATTCATCATCAAACTTTGCGTTGTATTTTTTATAGAAGTTGATAGCAGGTTCATTCCAATCCAATACCTGCCAAACAATACCATTAAACTTTTTTTCTTTTGCTTCTTCAATCAAACGATCAAATAATAATTTACCAATTCCTTTGCCGCGCGCTTGTTCTGTAACAATAAGGTCTTCAAGATACAGGCGCTGGCCTTTCCATGTTGAATAACGAATATAATAATTGGAGAAGCCTTCAATAACGCCTTCGTCTTCGGCCACAAATCCATACCACACAGGCTTTTCACCAAAACCACTTTCAATAAAATGATCCAGTGTAACCGTTACTTCATCCGGCGCTTTTTCAAATGTTGCAAGCTCCTTTATCAATTCAAGCAATCTTGCACAATCTTCTTTAACCGCTTTGCGAATTTGTATGCTCATTCAATTAATTTATTTTTTCTGTTAAATGCACAACTTCTTCAGCACAGCCAAATGCAAGCGTAAAACCACTTCCGCCATGACCATAATTATGAATGATGTTTGTGCCGGCTTCATGTTCTACTCTTACCTCACTTCTGTATGGACGAAGCCCTGCCCAGCTGCCAATTACTTCTCGTTCTTTCAATTCAGGAAACACATTATATGCAGTTTGCAAAATGCGTTCAATGGTTGCAGGTTCTGTTTTTTCCTCAAAAACATTTTCTTCATAAGTGCCCCCAACGATCATTGCATCTTTTCGCGGAACAATGTATAAAGGCATTTCGTTATCAAGATATACAGGCCTGCTGGTATCAGTTTCAACTAATGCAACCTGGCCGCGTACAGGAATTATTGTTTTATCGTTGCACAATTCGCGCGCACCTAAAGCAGAACAATTTATAATTATATCGAAAGAAGAAAGCTCGCTGAAACTGCTGATGATTTTTTGTTTAAAAACAACATCTTTTTCAACCAGTATATTTTGCATATAAGGAAGAAATAGCTGCGTTTCAATTAACGGAACCAAAACATCGTATGCTTTAAAAACACCGGGCACTAATTCTTCCTGCGGAATAATTTTACATGCACCCGGAGGCATGAATTCAACCCACACAGGCTCTTCTTCAACAACACCTTTCCGCAATACTTTTATTAATTTTTTCATGCTGATACCTGTGTTGGCATCTATAGCAAGTTGTTCATAAAAAGCATAAGAACGGCGGCACCAGTTAATACCTCTTTTATCGTTGCGTATATGATAAGGAAACCAAAATGCAGCAGCGCGGTTTGAAGTAATGTTAGGTGAAAAATCTTTTGCAAAAACAGTTATGTTGTAATTTTTTTCGCTTAAAAGGTAAGCGCATGAAAGCCCGCTTATGCCTGCACCGATGATAGCAATTCGTTTGCTCATAATTATTGCAATGCGTTATCAAAGTCTGTTAAGATGTCTTCGATGTTTTCAAGCCCAACACTCATTCTTATCAGGCCATCAGTAATGCCGAACTTTAAACGTTCGTCTCTTGAAACACCATAATGGCTCATGGATGCAGGATGTGAGATCAATG
>Ga0206903_10051_pt2 | contig 35850 bp, 31 predicted proteins | sample Alteio_BWOrgHeat_45_FD_152959 | JGI IMG/M metagenome (GOLD analysis project Ga0206903, IMG submission 152959) | Enriched cells from forest soil in Barre Woods Harvard Forest LTER site, Petersham, Massachusetts, United States -... | ecosystem: Environmental > Terrestrial > Soil > Temperate forest >... | reverse complement strand
ACGATGAACGATCGCTCTTCCCAATCCGATCATGGTCAGCAGATAAACCACTATCCATGCCATCGGCCAGGGAGAGGAGTTTTCGCGGTGAACGGCAGCGCAACTGGGCTGGCTGGCGGCGATTTCGCAAGTAGTTCGTAGCACTCCTAATTTATTTCCTACCCCTTGATAGGCGGCGTGAATGCCTAAGAGATCGTCGGGGTGAAGGGTTCGCTTATTGGTTTCTCCGGGATCGGCCACCGCGTACATCGTGGCGTCGGTATCGACGGGATTCACCTCATGTCCCATCCCAAGAAAATGGCCCGCTTCGTGAGTCACGATATCTTGAACATCATATTTATCGGGATCTCCGGTGGTGGAAAAATCGTGATCCACTCCATTGAGTAAAATATCCGTGTCTAGAATCATGCCGGGGCGGGGGGAGCTATCGGCTAAGTAGAAGTTTCGGGTGATCGCGATAGCGGCCGGATCAAAGGGCCAGTTCTGTCGAATGAGAATGATCGTGTTTAGCCCGTCGTTCTCGTTGCGGGTACTGCTCGAACAGCCCATGGGCAGAAATTCAATTTTGGTATCGGCAATATTTCGCCAGGTTTGAAAGCTAGCATCGATAGCGCCGACAAAGTCACCGAGTCCTTGGAAGGACGGTGCGGAAATAAAATAAGGAATCGGGAAATAGGACTCGTCCCAATAAAGAAAAGCGCCGGTTCCATTTCCGTTGCTACCATCGGTTCGATTGCGGGAAAAACTGCGGGTCAAGTGATGTGGGGTGAGACCGTATTCAAATCCCGTGATTTGGAATTCATTTCCTCCGGCCCGAGTCAGGTAGGCCGTGTACTCCTCCTGCAGATGGGGCCGCGGCATTCCCGAGAAATAAACTCCTTTTCCCGCGAGTTCTCCGCCGATGCCTCTAAAAACAAAGGAGTCTCCCTCTGCGGGAATCCACTCACCATCATCCGCGATTTTTAGCCGGTGTAGCAACGTCGCCGTGGCTTCAAAAACGGCGTAATAACGAGGATCGGGGGAGTGTTGGATTTTCTCAATGCGGATATCGGCCACCAAGACCGCACTGTTTAATTCGCGTTGCACCTCGTCACTGGAAACTTCCAGTCCGAAGGCTGAAAGAGGAAAGAGAAAACAGAGAAGAAGAGGAAAGAGTGTTTTTGGCATGGGGAGAATTCTATTTTAGCACGCCGGAGTGCCGTCCTCCTTACCGCGGTTTTTTATCCACCATCGCGTAATTTCTTGCTCACCTCGCAAATTGCCCCATCTATATATCGCATTGCGTCTAGTTATCGGTTTGACTAGCATTTGTGGTTCGATAAAAAAGGGTGATGTTTGCGTCGGCGCTAACTGGGAGGAGCCGCGTAGAATTTTACGCGATTGTAGGACGTCGGGTAGGCCCCGTAGCTCCCGGATTTGCGTGAATAATTAAATGAAATTAATAGGTTATCATTTTGTCAGCGTTTGGTTAGAGAACGGTATTGAATTTGCTGGTTAGAGGTAAAAATGGGGTTTCTTAATGATACGTGAACGTTTGGCTATCTCATCTCCCCTCTCCACTACGGCAGGTCGGGTAACTCAAGTGCGATCCATCAAATGGTCTATTTTAAAAACGGATCGATCTCTTCCACATTTTGGGCGCAAGCTTTATCACATGTTGAGTGGTCTGATTTGTGTCGCACTGTATGCCTTCGTCTTCAATCGAGAACAAACACTTTTGATCTTGAGTGGGGTAGGCGGGATATGGATTGCCGCCGATCTTTTGCGGCTACGAGTCCCCGCCATTAATAATCTGACCATGCAGCTTTTTGGCAGGATTATGCGCCGCGAAGAATTGAAACGGCTTTCCGCCAACACCTTTTATATTTTGGGAATGTATTTTGTCGTCTTCTTTTTCTCTAAGCCGGTGGTGCTACTCAGTGTCCTTTGCCTGGCCGTGGGCGATCCCGTGGCCGCGGTTGTCGGGACCTTGGTCGGAAGACATCCGCTAGTAGGCAAGAAGAGTTTAGAAGGCGCGGTAGCAAATTTTCTGATTACCGGATCGGCGATTTTCCTGATGGGGCTGGTTTACTTTCAGCTTTCCTTGGAACGCGGATTGGTTTTGGCAGGAATCGGCGGGTTGGTGAGTGTCTTTGCCGAGCTCACCCCTCTCCCGGTCAACGACAATTTCAGCATTCCTCTCATCGCTGGAACCTTGTTTACCTTGGTGAATGCCATCCTTCCTCTATTTTAAAAAGGGGTACCGCCAAAGGCGATACCCCTTCACGTCATCACACAGAGGAAACTTATTCCGCGCGAAGGGCGAAGTTTAATGCGTTGTTGCAATGCGCGGTGAATTGGTTCTTCACACTTGGACTGGCGTTCAGAGAATCAAAATAGCTGGCGATCGCCTTGGTCGTGTTTTGCACGTCTGAGGCTGAACCGTCTCTTAGCTCCAAGAGTAGGGACCAAATGCCATACTTCCAATAGACGAAATCTTCGTAAGCCCCGTCTGCCGGATAAACGATATCTGTCGACGTGCCGTAGCGGTAGGAATTCAACGCGGCGGCTTTTGCAGTAATGGAATCGAAGATGTCATGGTCCTGGGTGTGAGTGTTATCCGCGTCGACGCCCCAAGGATAGGTCAGACTTCCCTCGTAGCCATGCACCGTTACGCTGCCTACAAAAGTGCGGGTCTTGAGTAGATCCATCAAGAGACGAATACTCTTGAGTGAGCCGCCGTGCTTAGCGATGCAAACTCCCGGGTAATCGCGATTTGGGTCGATACCATGCTCTTCGCGTTCGTCGGCGTTATATCCCGAGATATTGAGCACCGGAATGATGGTCCATTCCATTTGGCCAAGATTCCCCCGATAAAGCTCTCCACTGGCGTATCGCTTTAGCAATTGCTCGGTAAAGTAGACGCTAAAGGTGACCGCTCCTCCCTCATTGCCATGATGGGTCGCTACGATGATCTGGCCGATTTTACGGGGATCTAGCTGATTGGGTGTGGTGCTGATTCGCATGGCTAGAATGTCTTTACCCTCGTCATTGGTGCCAATGGAGTAAATCGACGTGAACTTTGGATACCGGTTTTGAAGATCGTGCATCTGTTGAACTACGTCTGAGTACCGGTCTCCCGCCATGGACTGCGAGCTGGTGGAGACCAAGGCAAGCAAGAGTACCGCGGATAAAGTCATTCTCATGAATATCCCCCTAAGGGTCCGAAAGACTCGGACCCAGTTCGACATCAGTTATTTACGCGTGGAAAAAGTTACCTGCAGTGGAATGATCGAAATAAATTTTACTTGTAGGCGGCAAGAGACAACAGGGTTTGCCAATAAAAGTGTTAACAAACTTCACAACGTTGCGCGAAACGATTAGTATAAACCAATCACGGATCTCATTCTTTGGGAGAAAAGCAGGTGTTTTACCTCGCCCGATCCGGGCGAGGGGCGCTAACCTTCTTCTTGCCTAATCATGCAACTACATCACTTAAGTCACGCGGTTCCTGGGGCTTCCCAACAGCAAATGATCGGGTTTCTCGACGCGCAATTGCGTGCGGGCGCCGGGTTTTCACTTCAAGCCGAGTATCCCTCGCTTTTCGGTGAATATCCCGGGGGGGAATCCCTTTACCTGGAAAGTCAGGGAAGGGTGCTCTCGCATGTGGGGATCTTGGTGAGAGAGTATCGTCACGCCAATTTACGCATGCGAGTGGGGCTTTTAGGATCCGTAGTGACCACTCCCGAATATCGGGGACAGGGATTGGCCAGTCGGTTAGTGAAAGAAGCCTTGGAACTTCTGCGGCGCCGGGGAGCTTTGATTTGTCTTCTTTGGTCGGAGGCGAATGCCTTCTACGAATCGTTTGGTTTTCATCGGGCAGGCCGAGAGTGGGACTTTAAACTATCGCCGTTACATTTACCCCCTCCGACCGACACCGGCATAGTCGATTACGATCCAGTGCGTCATGCTTATGCGGTTTGGCATCTTTATGGGCGACACGACGTAAAATTGGATCGATCGCTCGAAGAACATAAGCGGCTCTGTTCCATTCCCAAGAGCCGAATCTTTGTGGCCGAGCGAGAAGGCACTCCTACCGCCTACATCGTCGTAAACAAGGGCGCTGATTTTGAAAATTATGTCCACGAGTGGGGTGGGGAAGTGGATGAGGTGCGTCGTACCTTGGCTTGGGTACAACGCCAGCGTTTTGCGGATCGCAATCTCACGGTGATTGCCCCGGCTCATTATGCGTTGGAGCCCTTGAAGCGCATCTCGCTTTCCCATTGGGAAGGGGTTCTGGGATTAATGAAGCTTTTGGATCGCACCCGTTTAATGCTGCTTTACGGTGATTACTTAAGAGGTCGGGGCATTTCATTCAAGTGGGCCAAAGAACGGAATCGATTTGCGATCGAGGGAAATGAGTTTCCTACGGAAACGGATCGCGATTGTTTGCGACTGGTCTTTGGAGAGGGTGGGGTCACTTCTTTTCAACACCCCTCGTTGCCCTTTTTTCTCTGGGGATTTGATTCCATCTGAGCGGATAGAGGAGAACGAAAATGGGACGTTTTCTGCGGCTGATATTTCCCCTGGCGCTGGGCGTGGGCGTTGCGGGTGTCGTCTTAGTGGGATGTCAGAAAAAAGTGGCGCTGGGAACCGCCCAGTCGATTACTGGCTTAGCCAGTGCCGGCCCGATTGTTGCGGGTACGGTGAATGTCTATGCGTTGAAAACCGATGGAACTCGAGGAACGCTCTTAGATACCGAGATGACCGATGCCACCGGCACGTTTACTTTGAGCGTAGCACCACAATCGGGGCCGGTGGAAGTTTCGATTACCGGCGGAGTCTACCTGGAAGAGTCTCAAGGTGTTTATCTGCCCATGGGAGATCACGAGCTTCGGCTCTGGTTGCCTTCGACCGCAAATCTGACTTCGCTCACCGTGACTCCCTTGACTGAGCTCGCGGTAAATCGTGTCCAAAAACTAAGCCGTTCGGCAAATCTCGCAACTAATATTCAAGGCGTGAATACGCTGATGGCGACTGCGGCGGGATTGCAGACCATTCTCTCCCCTCCCGCGGATCCGACGAAAACGCTGAGCGATCCCGCAAGTGACGCCGCAAAATATGCGCTGCTATTAGCCGGAATCTCCCAGTATGCCCATGATCATAGTTTGGCCGATAGCTTTGAAGTGATGGATGCTCTGATCACAGATTTTCAGAACGACGGCATGTTTGATGGCAAAGACGGTCAGACTCCGCTAACCTTTCCTTCGACCTCGGCCACCGTTCCTCCCAGCCTTTGGCAGTCCGGTTTAGCGGCTTCCATGACCACCTTCGCCAATGGATCTCATGGCACTCAAGTGGGCTTTGATCCTTCGAAGTCGCCGGTCTTGGTCTCCAATCCCGCGAGTTTACCTTGCTCGAGCGGGCAAGCCCTTTGCGGAGGATTTTGCATTGATGTGACTTCCGACACTAATAATTGCGGGAGTTGCGGGGCGGTTTGCAATCTCAGTCAGGCGGTGGCGGCTTGTAGCAGCGGGACTTGTGCCGTGAGCTCTTGCCAGACGGGATTCGGCAATTGCGATAATACGGCAAGCAACGGTTGTGAAACTTCCTTGACCACGGATCTCAGTAATTGCGGTAGCTGCGGGAATGCCTGTCCCTCCTATTCGCATGCCTCTGCGGCCTGTAACAACGGCAGCTGTGGCATTGGAACCTGCAGCGCGGGATATGCGAATTGCGATAATAATCCCAGCAATGGTTGTGAAATCAGCGTGACTAGCGATCCGCAAAATTGCGGGAGTTGTGGAAATCATTGCTCGGCCCAAAATGGAACAGCCGCTTGCGTCTCTTCCAACTGTACGATCGCAAGTTGCAATCCAGGGTATGGCGATTGCAATCAGCTCGCCGCCGATGGCTGTGAGACTAGTTTACAATTCGACGCTGCGAATTGTGGATCTTGCGGCAACGCTTGTCCGTCGGTGAATAATGGCAACGCTCATTGTACGAATGGGAATTGTGGTTATGCCTGCAATTTCGGATATGCCGATTGCGACGCCAATCCCACCAATGGCTGTGAAGTGAATACCCAAAGCAATCCCAGCCACTGCGGCTCCTGCGGACATGCTTGTGCGAATGGGTTAAACTGCATCTCAGGAAATTGCCAGTAGGACGGGCTTTAGCTGAGTCACTCTTTCACCCCATGGGGTTGGGACTTCGCCTCAAAGTGAACGATAGCGGATCTTTCCAGAATAAAACTTCCATCTCCCGAAACGACTTTCAGAGGTGACACCGTAGTCCACGCCCGCGCTGGAGAAATCCAATCTCCGGCGCTGCGCAGCCATTCGGGGGGCTTAGGCAAATCGCCGATGAGTGCTGCGATCTCAATGAAATTGGGCAGAATCTGCACCCGACTGGTGTAAATCGTTCCGCCTTGATCAAAGAACAGGCTTCCCAAGTGATGGGTGACTCGATACCCTTCGACTCCGTTGCCGAAGAAGCAAGAGTTGAAGCGAACATTCGCGTCTTTCGCAAAGATGCCTTTCCAATGCACTTGCTCATCCTTGATATCTTGAAATCTCATATCCATGTAGCTTGGGCCTAGGTGGTATTGCCGGCTCATCAAATCGGGAATGACTTCTGCCTCGCTCATTCCGATGTTTATGGGAGAGATGGAAGTGAAATATTGCAGGGAATCTTTTTCCAGCTTTAATTTACCCGGTAATCCATGACCGTAGTAATCCACTTTGTTGATCGGACCGCATTTCTTTGCGATCTGACGCAAAGAAATCAGAAGGGCTTCAAAGGAAGTCGGAGTGATCAAATAGGCATGTTTCTTTCCATCGGCTTGATGATTGAGGTGCTCGTATTGTTTTTCAAAGACGTAGTGGCCGGCTCCCGAATACCAGAAATCAGAATCGGAAAAGGCATCGACCACCACGACACAATCATTCGGGCCTTGATTGAAGGCTTTGGTATCTTCGTGATACTCCCTCACGCTATAAGAAGTGCCCCGGGCCAAAGCGATCAGTAATCCATGCGCTATCGCATAGAGCAGGTCTTCTCGGAATACCGTACCCGCCACCTTTCTTGGGGTAGGGGCTTGGTCATTGGATTTTAGTTGTCTCTTGGCTTGAGCAATATCGTGAGGCAGAAAAAAGGGAAGAAAAGAGCTCTTTAAAAACGCCTTGAGGGTTATTCCGGTAAGGTAACGTGTCGTATGCCAGGTGTCATTGCTGTTGGTTTGTACCGTGGCACCCACTCCTTGCCAAATCGACTCGCATGGCGGCTCGCCTGAAAATGCCATTGGCAGTTGGCTGAAGAGCAGGCAAAGCACCAGCGTATTTCGGTAGTGGACATTGCGTAATTGCATGTTGATCTAGCTAAGAGCAACAATCAAGCCAAGGGCCAGATCACCTTCGGTCTTACTTTTCGTTGGTGGCGGAGGAACGGGCGACTGCGGGAGCCTCGGAGTCGGGCTTTTTCTGGCTCTCTTCGCGATGGTAATTATCGACGATGATTTGCAATCGGTCGCCGGTTTCCCGCTCTAAGACTTTGTCGGGAAGCGCTTCGTAGAGTAACCAGTTATTCAATACCGTGCGGCCTTTGAGATAGATCCAAACCACGTCGCGATGCTTGGGAGCGGGAAAAATTTTGGCGAAAGCCTCCGTGCTTTTGATCGGAGACTCTCCCAAGCCGGAATTAGCAGGCTGGGGAAGCGCTTCAGCCGTGATGGTAAGACCATCGTTTTCTTTTTTCGTTCCCACCTTGATGGCATAGAGAAGATCAATTTTAAACAACGGAAGATCAAAGGTGACATTGGCGACAAGCACCGAAGGATCCCCCGGCTTAATGGCGAAATCGCGGATTTTAAGTAAGTACTCACCTCCCGCCGGGCGATGATTCAGTCCTTGTAACATCCAATTCCGGTAATGCGCGAAATCGGTAAGAATGGCGTTGGCTAATTTGGGATCGCCGTCGGTGGCAATCATGGTTTCCATTTCAATCGTCTTATTCCCCATGCGCTGGACATGGCGAATAAGATAATCTCCCGATTGTCCCGCGAGCTTTCCGGAAAGGCTTTTTAAAATTTCGGCGTTACTCGGAATATCCAACGAGTAAGCGGAGGCAAGCCGGCCGGCTAGCAAAACGACAAGAGTCAACCCCATCCGACTTAAGTTCATTTGAGCCTCTTTCTCAGCCGCCAGGCGTTTCGGATCAGAATAGTAACGGCCGCCCCCAAAGCTAAGACCGGCCAAAGCGGTAATCCCAAAAACGTTGGACCCAGACCGTAGATGAGGCAGGCGATCCCCACCCCAAAGCAACCTACGGCTAACGTCGAAACCAGGACCACATAACTGAATCCGCGAATGGCGTTGGCAATGGCGCGAGTGTCTTTACTCCGGGTCTCAATGGCGAATTCGTTTTGGGCCCATTTGCGAGTGGCTCGGCGCAAAAGCCGCGGAGTGGTTTCGGCCAAGGCCTGCAAATCCCGACCAATCACCATGATATCGTGAGTTAGCCGTTCTTTACCATAGCGAGTGGTAAGAACTTGTCTGGCCAGACGAGTGCCCACCTGCATCAAATCAAATCCCGGATCCAATTTCTTACCCAAGGCTTCAATCGTCACCATCGCCTTAAACAATAACATCATTTCCCGGGGAACTTTAAGGTTATGGCGCACTGCAATGCTGGTGGAGCGCAGTAAGAGTTGTCCGACGTTAACTTCGCCAAGCGACATCCCCACATAGGGGGAAATGGTATCCATCAAGTCTTTTTGCAATTGATTGATATCGGTATCGCCTTGGCACAAGGCTCCATATTCGACGGCGAGCGTTTCATAGTCTTCATCAATCAAGGCGATGAACATGCTGATGATGCTATCCTGCACGCGACGGGAAAGGCGTCCCACAATGCCGAAATCAATAATTCCAATCCGCCCGTCGGGAAGAATGAAAAGATTGCCCGGGTGCAGATCCCCGTGAAAAAGGCCATCGCGCATCACCATGTGGAAGAAAGCATCACTTCCCACTTCCACGATATCCGACGGGTTGATTCCGGCGCGGATGATAGCGTCGCGATCGGAGAAACGAATTCCTACAAAACGTTCCAGCACTAAGACTCTAGCGGTACTCGCCTCGGCATAGACTTCGGGGATGGCGATTCGGGAAAGATCAGCCAGGTTACTGCGGATCTTTCGAATGTTATTGGCCTCCACCCGGAAATCAAGTTCCCAGAGGATGGTCTTAAAAAACTCCTCTACTAAACCAGTGGGGTTAAACGGCCGGGATTCTGGAATATATTTTTCCAGCAGGAGTGCCAGCCCGCGCAGAATCGAAACGTCGTTTTGGATGATCCGCTCAATCCCGGGGCGTTGCACTTTTACCGCGACCTGCTGCCCAGTTTTTAGCACGGCCCCGTGGACCTGCGCGATAGAGGCTGCGGCCATGGGTTCCATCTCAAACTCGGAAAATACCGAATCGATGCTGGTGCGCAGCTCGGTTTCGATGAAGCTTTTTAATTCTGGAAAGGGGGTGGCGGAGACATTGTCTTGCAGCTTTTGAAATTCTTCGACGAAACTTTCGGGCAAGAGATCGGGACGGGTGGCGAGTAGTTGCCCTAATTTGACGAAGGTCGGTCCCAGTTGCTCGAAACTAAGCCGCAAGCGCTTTTCTACGGGAAGCTCTTGAAACCTGGGATTCTCTGCATCTTTGCCCGAGAGAAACCGAGAGAGCTTCATTCGCTGCAAAAGATCAGCAAACCCATGGCGCACGAATACGCCTAAGATCTCAGTCACACGACCCGCGTTCTTAAACGCTTGGCCAATGGTTGTTGCCGTGGAAATAACTTTCACGTCCGGCTCTCTATCCCTTAGGCGATGGGTTTGGGACGATGGGCAAAGGTAATTTCATTGTTTTCGACGGAGACATCGATCACTTCAATCGGAAGGGGATCTCCCACCGAGTAAATATCCTGGCCTGAAGCTTTGCGATGACGTTTCCGGAGGCAAATACGTTTGTCGTCAAACTCGTAAAAGCCATCCATCTGCTCCAGCGGCACAAAACCGTCGAGTGCGAGCTCAGGAATTTCCACAAAAACTCCAGCGGAAATCACTCCCGAAATCACACCATCAAAATGCTCTCCCAGGCGCTCACGCATGAACCAACACTGCTTGCGCTTCATCACGAAGCGTTCCGCAGTCATGGCACGCCGCTCCCGCTCCGAAGTCTTTAGTCCTAACTCCTCAAAATCCTGCAAAACTCGGGGGCCGGAGTCTTCGTCTTCGGGATCTTCATAGTTATCGGAAGACTTTTGTCCCGAGATGACCTGCTTTAAAGCACGATGCACCACTAGGTCGGGATAACGACGAATGGGTGAGGTGAAATGGGCATAATCCACCAGCGCCAAGCCAAAGTGCCCTCGTGGATTCGGTTCATAACGCGCCTGCTTTTGCAGGCGAAGAATGAACTGATGCAGAGTGGCGGCTCCTTTTAATTCGGCCGTCGATTCAAGCACTCGGGCAAAGGACTGGGGAGTGAGATCTTTCAAAGGCTTTGCGATGCCCAAACTCTTAAGCATGTTATTGAGCTCGTCGAGGCTCGACGGATCGGGGGCTTCATGCACTCGGTAAAGCGCCAGCGCATTGGCCTCGCGAAGTTCCCGAGCCACGGCTTGATTGGCGGCGATCATGAATTCCTCGATCAGCTTGTGAGAGTCATGGTGTTCGCGGCGCTTCAGTGCGATGGGCATGCCTTCTTCATTCAAGGTCATCTGACATTCCGGCAAATCGAAATCCAAAACGCCGCGTTCTCGGCGCAGCTGACGTAATTTCAGATAGAGTTGCCGCGCATTGCTCAACGGTTTGTCTAAGAAACCAAACGTCTTTAGAGTGGCCGGATCTTTATCCAAATAGCCTTGCACCTGCTCGTAGGTGAGACGGGCCGCGGTTTGGATCACCGCTTCGTAAAATTTACTGGTGAGAACATTGCCACTTCCGTCGTAATGGATTTCCGCGGTGAGCGCGAGCCGTTCTTCCCGGGGGCGAAGGCTGCAAAGATCATTGGAAAGGCTCTCCGGTAACATGGGGATCACAGTGCCGGGAAAGTAAACGCTGGTTCCACGTTCCAGCGCTTCCCGATCCAATCGAGTCCCGGAACGTACGAAAAAACTCACATCGGCAATCGCGACGTAGAGAATGAAGGCCACTTTGCCCGGAGCCGGACACTCCACCAGAATTGCATCGTCAAAATCTTTCGCATCGGCTCCGTCAATCGTGACAAAGGGTAGGGCCCTTAAATCTCGGCGGTCGGGAGCAGTGGCTTCTGAACGCGCATGGCGTGCCATATCCAGAGTCTCTCGCATCACCGCCCCCGGAAAACGAGACGGTAAATTGAAACGAGAGATAGCGATGATCTTGTCGTGGCGAGGCAGGAGCTGAGCGCCAAGTAATTCTTCAAATTCGAGATATCCCCGTTGCTCGTCGGAAGGGTATTCATCAAACCGCGCGACAATCCAGTCGCCGATATTCACTTCGCGGGGAGGTTCATCGAGGTAATGGGTTTCGCCGTCTAGAGCATCCAGAAACCAATCCCGACCGCTGACTCTCACCCGTCCTACGACCGTGGTTTGTCCCCGTTCCAAGACCCGACGCAGACGAGCTGAGGGACGGCGACCTTCTCGGTGTAGCGAAAATTCGACGAGATCACCGTTGAGTAATGGTCCGGCGTCGTCCTTGGGAAGATAGGCGTCAGGAATACCGGCTTCTTGGGGAATGAGAAAAGCAAAACCTCGTTGGTTCTTCTGGACTCGGCCCACGTAGACTTTGGGAGACGCATTGCCGCCTCGTCCGCGTCCCCGGCCGCGCGCCGCTGCTTCGTCTCGCCGTCCTGCAGAGCGTCGTCCCCGTCCCGCACCTCCACCGCGTGAACCACGGGGCTGGAAGCCCTGGTCCCGATTTTCGGTGCGGCGTCGGAAACCGCTGGACGGACTCTCTTCACTGTCGCGATCGCGGCCGAATCGTGGCGAGGCACTGGAGACACGGCTTGGGCTGCGAGGCCGCGATTCGCGCTCGGGCCTTGCGGCCCGGCGGAAGTCGTCCTGCTCAGCGGGGCGTTTTCGCCGGCTTCCGCGTGGGACATCTTCGCTGGCTTTATCGCTTGGCGTAGCTGGACGCCTGCCTCCGCGGGCGGAAGCTTCTCGTTCATGCCGTTTCTTACCTTTAGGACCTCGTCTACGCACCCCAGTAGTATGGGGGGTAGATCCCGCTAATTCAATGGGGGAAGCAGGGAGTTTAAAGAAGAGCCGCTAGCTGGGGCGTTGCCACTCGGTGGCGAGCCCAGAGGGGGCAATAACCCACCCGAAGTCGGACCACTGGATGGGGGCGAGCCGGCACTGGATGGCGTCGATCCACCTAAAGGAGGAAGCCCAGGAAGTGGCGAAGAAGACGTGTTTCTCGCTGGGGCTGTATCTCCTCCGCCCAAAGAAAGCGGTGGAAGACCTGGAGGTTTAGGAATATCTGATTTCGGCATCGGAGGTGCCGTCGGTTCTGCAATCGCTGCGGGAATAGTCGGAGCCGCATTGGTGAAAGTGGGCAAAGCATTTGCGGGAGAGGGTTTGATCTCGGTCACCGCTGGAGAAGGTTTTGCCGACGGAGTAGAGATTTGAACCGGTGCTGTCGTCGGGCGATTCACCGGGGCTTCGCTGACTCGGTGATAGCTGACCACCGCGCGGACTCTTTTCGAGCTGGGAAAACAGGAAATCCCTTCATCGTCACTCACATCGTCTGCCGCTTTTCCATTGATATTGATACTGACTGGGACATTGCCCTTGCCGTAACCCACACTCGCAGCCACTTGGGAGTTTGACGGAAAACACAGCACTTCGCCGATGCCGTCTCTGGTTTTGCCCGCAGCTTTTCCTTGGCTCTTATGACGGGCAACCGCAGTTTCGGCCGGGTGCCGATTGGTCGCGCGGGGTGAGGTTTGGGGAAAAAAATCCATGACTAAACGGGGCGGGCTATTCAGCCAAAAGGCATCGAGTTGCGAGCCCTCTCCCTTCATTTCTGCTTTGAGTGAAAATCCGGCGGAAGGAGTTTCCGATTCGATAGAAATCGCATGCAGATAACTGGCCTTGGTGCTGAAGGTGTCATTGATCGCGGCTTCGGGAATGGCACCAGATAATCCTGCTTTTTCGATGGTAATCAATGAGGCATGTTCACCGGCTTCGGAGATTTTGATCTCGGGTTTTTTCATCGCGCCAGTAAACTCGAGAACTAAGCGCTCAAATTCTTGGCCGTGCCGATGAAACCGATAACTTTTGATTTCTAAGCGAGCAGTGGTGTCCTTAGCAGAACTGGGGAGTACCCAACTCCAGCCGACTAACCAGGCCAGCATGATGAATTTTGATTTCGAGCCTTGCATGAGGGCACCTCGCTTCTCGTCTACAGTGATACATCGGAAAGTTAGCTGAGTTTCTTAAGGACTAAGACGGTTGTAGGCCAGGCTTTGATTCCTGAAGTGAGGGCTAAGGGTCTGGGGAGAACGCTCCGAAGGGGAGAGGATGAGTTTAGTTTCCTTTCTCAATTTATTTAAGGATCTTCTGGATATTCTGATTGGCCGTGCGCGTAAAGAAGAGGAAACCCCAGAACAGTTGCTTCCCGAGCAACCTACCGTGGTTTTGATTTCTGGTTTTGTGGCAACTCGCCGTGCGTTAGCGGTGATGCGCAAACGTCTTTTGCGCGACGGCTTTAACGTGGTGGTTTGGTCGCTGGACTGGCAAACGCTTTCCGACGGCGTGAGTGGTTTTTATCGCATGGCGGAGAAACTTTCCTCGGTCGTGCTGGGACTACGCAAAGGTAAAGGGATCGGCTTGGGGCAGGGGGGCAATCCTCGGGCACCGGTTTTCATTGTCGCTCACTCGGCCGGCGGATTGGTCGCGAGGTATTACGTGCAACTCCTAGGGGGGTGGCATTATTGCGATGCCCTGATCACTTTGGGCACTCCTCACCAGGGATTGTGGAAAGCCGCTTTGGGACTGCTCACCCACTTAGTCTTTCGCGCGCGATGCCTATTGCAAATGCTGCCCATTTCACCGTTTCTGAAGCAGCTCAATACCGCGCCCTATCCGGCTGGGTTTCGTATGATCTCGATTTATTCGACCGGAGATCACCTCTGTGGCAAAGGGGCGGCCCAATTACCCACGGAATTACAAATCACCTCCGGAATTCAGTCGCTAGAGATCGGGCAGCTTTCGCACGGGGATTTTCTTTGGAGTAAGGCGGGATACGAAGTTCTGCTCCATCAACTTGAGCTCATGACGGAGCCCCGACCTCAGCCCGTGAAGCAAGAAGACACTAAGCCCAGTCCCTCCGGCGTTGCCTAACCCCGCCCGGATTCTCTGCCTCCGTCCCCAGTTTCGTGCCTCGGATTCTCTGCCTCCGTCCCCGGTTTCGTGCCTCGGATTCAACCTCCGTCCCCAGTTTCGTGCCTCGGATTCTCTGCCTCCGTCCCCAGTTTCGTGCCTCGGATTCAGCCTCCGTCCCCAGTTTCGTGCCTCGGATTCAACCTCCGTCCCCGGTTTCGTGCCTCGGATTCAACCTCCGTCCCCGGTGTTATCTGGGCGATGGGATCGTTGATCTGGTAATAAAAACAGTGTAAATATTACCTGTTTCACTGCGTTCCTCTTTATTTTGGGGGTAAGTTCATGATGAGAGTCACCTATTTAATAGCGCTGTTTTGGCTAGGGTTACCGTTGATCGCCCGTGCTGATCTAGACCAGAAAACGCTAGATCTCATCACTCGCAATCATTTCGGCAATCAATGGGATTTGCCGCCGGAATTAAGCCCAGAGCGCATCGAGAGACTGCTCACCCAGTTCAGCGCGAAAACTTACGGTACTGCTTTTCGCTACCTGGGAGAGGCGGGCGATTTTTTTCATGGTCATCTTCTCTACACCGGCGACAAACTCTTACCCGATGGGAGATTATACCCGTTGGCTATTCTTTATCACACCCAGGAGACAGCATCGCCGGTTCATTGGGGCACTAGCGAAGATCGAAAATACGATTACCTCGACGTCAAGACTCGTAACTGGGTTCAGTGGTTGGATGCGGATCCCTCCCTCGATGGAACCCGAATTGAAAATGCCAGGGCCTATTTTCTTGCCGCTTCACCAGAGGAACTCAAACCGTTTTTTGAAGACACGGTTCCGGTGCGGGAAAGGCATTACACCGTGAGCCCTCAAAAAATCGATCCGAAAAAATTTGGATATCAGCTCGAAGTAGCGGTGCAGTTCGAATTTTATCTGATGGAGTGTGGAGCTCCGGCGTGTACTGATCCCCATGAACGAGGACCGATTGAGGTTCTGCTTCCCGACGGGCAGAGAAAATGCCTAAGACTGCGTACGCCACAGAGCAGCGCCTATTTCCTTAAAGCCCCAGCTCTTCCCAATAAATGATGGCTCGGAAGCCACAGCCCCCCTCGCCGTCCGCCCCTTTTCCTCCATCCGTACACGCCGGGCCATCTCCCGAACAGCTGGGAGGATTTGAAGTTTGGGAATTACCCGGCATGCAGCAGGCATAGGCGGTAGAGCCATCTCCAAGGGTCACCGGCCCACAAGTCTGTCCCACGTTGCAGCAAGTAGGTTTCTGCACAATCCCGCTAAAGACCGGGCAAGTAAATCGCCCGGCGGGACAATTCAGATTATTGCCCCCTCCTGAATTCACACAGCTAAAAGTCATTTTGCCAGGATCATAGGCGCAGTAGGAGCCGGCATCGCAGCACGAAAACCCGCCTTTATTATCCGGGCATTGTTAAAGGGAGGTTGGTGGGATAATGGCGCATTGCTTCAGAGACTAAGGGAAATTTGGTGACCGAAAGAAATTCCTCGGCCGCCACTCCCTCTACTTAAGATTTTTAAAAATCACTGAAACCACATCCGGTTCAGCGTCGGCAAACCTCAAAAAGGTTCGAATACTTTCTTCGGCCGGAGGATTTTCCCAATCCGTATCATAGGAATGAACGGTTTTTCCGCTGACGTTAATGGAGAGAGTGAAAGAGGAAAGACCACTGGGCAGGGAAAGGCTTTGACTGCTCAGATAATGCAAATAGATAGGTCCCGTATGACCGAAGAGATCCTCTCCTACGACGGGATCGAGCTGTCCCGATACCGAAGTGCTGCCGGCCGTAATTTGAAAGGGGAGAGACTCGGACGCAGCGCTGGCTTGAATTTTTCCATCGTTGTCATACCAAAGGTTTCCATTGGGAAAGGGCAGAGGTTTTCCGTTACAGTCGGTATAGGAAAGAGAATATTTCACAAACTGATTGAGCGCATTATTGGTCACCGAGGGGGTTAACAATTGGATCACGGTTTTGGCCAGACAAGGGGGCGCGACGTAAATCACCACGGTGGAAGAGGCTTTCTGGCCGTTGGCATCTGTGCAGTGGGCGACAAAAGCGGTCTGGTCGGTGGGAATCAGATCATGGGCGCCCGAGAGTGTCGTTCCCCAGGATTGTGACAATGCGGAGCCCGTTGTTCCCACGGCCATCGTTAGGTTACAGGCCGTAGCATTCAGGGAGTTCCAAACCAGATGAACGTTGGTATTTTCCTCGACCACCACACTTTCCGATTTTCCGTTGGCGGTGAGGCTCACCTGCGGTTGAGTCGCTTCTCCCGTAGTTCCGGAACTTGGATTATTAGTATTGCCAGGACTGGAATTATTGACGGTGGTGCTGCCGTCCGGATTGGGTAACTTCCCATTAGTGCTCACAGAACTTTTGTCGCAGGCGAGCAGAATTGCGGAGGCTATCACGCAGTAGCTTAAGAATCTCCCAGGATGACTAAAGCGGAAAGAGATCTTGCGGCGCATTTTTCGGTTCTCCTTCACGCGAAATTTTTTGGGTGGCTACTTCCACCTAAGGTGGAAGAGGTCAGTTGCTAATCCCAAACGCGTGATGCCCATTTTGCGCTAGGCGGAAGTGGGAAGCGAAAATGATCGTGGGGTCACCCTCTTACTATGCAACCCGGATGCCGGAAATGGAACGCGTGGAAGAGGCCAGACGTGACCATGGCAGTGTCGAACTTTTTTCCTGCCTCACGAGGGCGCCCGCAAATATCCGATCTATTTCGCAAGGTTAATTTCAACTGCCCAAATTTTAGCAATGGTTCCCCTACCCCGAAATCGATGGTCGCGGAGAGAACGGTTTGCAATATGAAGGCTTTGGCAAAGCTCTCAGCTAAGCCCTTCCTTGGGAATGCGATTAAGTTGGACAGACAGTCCTTCAGGCCAATCGACTAAGGAACGCCGTCGGTAGACCATCCCAACGGGGAATTAGGATCATCCGGGGTGACGAGTGACGTATTATCGTCAGTTTTTTTCGGGACGGTTGGCTCAGGGTTAATGGTCGCTGGTTGCTTCGGGTGCGCAGGGGGGATCGGAGTTATCGGTTTCTTCGGTGGTGGCTTTACCGGAGTTACCGGAGTGGGCGGTTTGGTTGGGACTACCGGCGGTACGGGATTCACTGGCTTGGTGGGGACGACAGGCTGATTTTCATCTTCCAGCACCCAGCGTTGTTCTGGGACGCCGGAACGGCAGGTCTCTTGGACCAGGAAGTTTCTCGCATATGCGTCAAGGGCGAGGCATTTTCCGCTATGGTAAGCGATAATTTGGAAGGTTGAATTTCCCAGGGCTCGCAATTCGAAGGACTGGTTCGCACTTCCGTAACAGGAATATTGGAGGATTGGGGTGCCGTCCGAGTGCGATGACTTGGAAACATCAATGCACTTACCGGTGGCGAGATTTTCAATTTGATAATTCTGGCCATACCCATCATCAGCCAGTTTCCAACGTTGGAAATCATCTGGGTAACAGGGGTCTTGAACGATGGAGGATCGATTGGCGTTATCGTTCACCCTGACGCATTCGTTCTTGGAAGCGGATTTGATGAGCCGCACTTCACCATAACGAATCGGACCTGCCCAAAGCGTTCCTGAAATCGAGAAAATCAGAAAGGAAGACCCAGAACCAAGCAATGACTTTCGCATGACGAAGTACCCCCCTAGACTAAACCCATTCCCAGAGAAAATTTAAACGGGCTTTCGGGGGTTGGCTAGTTGATTTCTTCGTCGGTCCTGCGCGCGGTGAAGCGGCAGAGGTTGATGATCGGCGACCTGTACTTAACCGACGATTTCTTCGCCACCGTCGACTTGAAGCACATTACCGGTTAACCAACCGGCTTCGTCATGCACCAAGAGTGATAGCATTTTAGCCACATCTTCCGGGGTAGTGAGCCGGCCCGAAGGATTACGCGCCGATGCAATTTCGACCATCCTTTCATTGCCGGGGATTTTTCGCAACGCCGGTGTATCGGTAACTCCGGCGAGAATGGCATTGGCGGTAATTCCCATGGGGGCCAATTCCACCGCCAGCTGTCGGCAATGGGATTCTAAGGCTGATTTCGCGGCGGATACGGCGCCGTAAGTCTTCCAAACATGCCGCGATCCGGAAGAGGTCATCGCAAAGATACGTCCCCCTTTGCGGAAGAGGTTTTTTTGCACCAGATCTTGAGTCCAATACACCAAACTATGAGCCATCACATCGAGCGTCATATTCATCTGGTCTTGGCTTAACTTTTCCTTATCTTCGGCGATGTAGGGCTTCAGGGCACCAAAGGCAAGGGAGTGGACCAGAGTGTGGATGCCACCCTCGGTGTGCTTTTCGATTTCCGCAATCACCTCTGCCCGTTTGTCATTAGCTGCGGCATTCACATTGAAGAAAATAGCCTTGGAGCCGGCCGCTCGAATCTTACTCACGATTTCTTCAACATGCGGGAGAGTGGATTTGCGATCCAAATGGACCCCAATGATATTCATCCCAGTCTCGGCCAGTTTCAGCGAGATCGCCTCGCCAAAACCGCTGGAGGCTCCGAGGACTAGCGCCCACTTGCCCTTTACGTTAGACATTCCCGTCGTCGACATACCACGTGCTCCTTGCTTCCAACCTTGCGCTCAGGCCTGCTTATGATTTGGTTTCGGCTTTTTTTGCCGGGCTAGAACTATTACTTGCTCCTCCCGGCCCAGAGCTTGGCGCTCCTGCCTTGTTTTCTGCCGAGAGGAAATCTTTTTCCCCTAAATTAATTTTGGCAAAGTCTTCTTGCTTAATAAAAAACGGCAGATTGATGTCTGAGCGTTGCACCATCACCTGGCCGCCCTTGGCCGCGCCGAAACTCAGGGTTAACTTTTCCTTGTCGGTATTGTCTTTCTTTTCAAACAGCCGAATCACGAGATCGGTGTTTTGGAGTTTGGTTTTGTCGTCCGGGGCGTATTTCGTAAGCTTGATGTCTTGTAACTTAGTGAGCAAGCCATCCACCTTTGCGGCATCAATCTTGGCCTTAGGATCGCTAGCGTTGGACCACTTATCTTTGTCTTTCGCGAGATCCAGGACGTCCTTACCTCGCTCGATTTTCACTCGATCCAAGTTGAACCGGTTAAAATTAGCCAGCATCAGGTTGCGGTATTTGGAGGCAGGTTCGTCGAGTTTCTCCAGGATGCTCTTATCGACGATATATACCGTCGCTTTGTCCGCCCGTTTGCAATAAACCTTATCTTTGATCTTCCCAAATAAAAGGGTGGCCTTTGACTTATCTTTGGCCCTGATCAAGTCAACTTGATATGCCGCAGGGGCGAGTCCGTAGGTCTTCAGGCTATCGCTGGTCTCTGCCGCAAAATCCGTGGCTTTCAGATCGCTGATCGCGTTTAGGGTCTTGTTCCATTCCGTATTATCGGCCGGAATATTTTCCCGGGCTAGGGTCCAATTGTCGGCGGCGTCTTTGGTGATGACGTAGCTTTCTTTTGGATTTTTCACATCCACTTCAGAGATGTCGAAGCGGGCGGTGTCTGGAATATCTTTATTACGCAAATCCTTGAGCGGCTTATCGAAGGTGGAAGTCAGACCACGTGCCACCTTATAGACGACTTCCGAACCCGTGGTTTTGGCATAAGAACTAAATCCTACTGGAGTGTCTTTTCCGATGTCGATTTCTTGGGCTGGCGATTTCTCTTCTTTGCGAACACTGAGTTTTAGTTTTGGCGTTTTCAACCCGAAAGTTTCGAGGTCCTTAGGTTTCTCGTCAATGACGCGCTCTTGTTTCGCGGTAGTGAGCGACGAAACCATTCCCTTTACGACCGCAGTATCGGCCTTGTCTTGGACCGGAGAGAGAATCGTCCACTCCTCTCCATTTTTTTTCAGCTGAAATTTCTCATACTCTGGAGGCGCCGCGACCTTGGAGCCTTCGACATAAGTCGTGGGCTTTAGTCGTTCGATTTCCATCCATTGAACGTCTTTGTCTTCCAAAGTCAGAAGCTGCTTGGATTTTTCCTCAGCCTCTTCTTGCTTGGGTTGAAGTTTCTTATCGTAAATGAGGTAAAAAGCGAGCAAAACGACGAGCACCCCAGCGAAGACTAGAGTTGTTCTGAAGCTTTGTTTCATGGTGAAAGCCTCCTGTTACCTAATTTTTAGATGCTAAAGATCGTGAAATTATCGTTCGGGTTTTAGGTATGATTATTTTCTTTTTCAGGCTCGGCGTCAGCTTGTTTGCTGACATATCCGGCCGCAATTTCCCGAAGTGCCATTACCGCAGCTTTATTATGCATGGCGGCAATCAACGGCTTGCTGCCCTTAGCCATCTGCTTCACCCGCTTAGCGGCGATATGAATCAGCTCAAAGCGATTCGGAATTTTTTCCAAACAATCTTCAACGGTTATGCGTGCCACCGGTTACAAACCTCCTGAAAGCATTTCTAAAAGTGAGTTATCTTATCGAAATACTTATCAAAGGCAAAGCTTTCTTTCAAGTGGGGATCTCGGCTCCGAATCTGGGGACGGAGGACGGTCTCGGAGCGTCTCAAAGGGGCAAGAAAAAAGCGAAGGCGGGGGAGTCTTTTTAAGAACTTACGCGGCTCGCCGGGATGATTTACTGGTGAGCAGACTTTGCATCAGTTGCTCCAGCGATTTTTCCAAAGCTGGGAGATCCCGGGGAGTTTGTTTGGCCGGACTAAACGAAAGCGCCTCGTAAGCCTCGAAGATTTTTCGGGCATGCAAGAGAATTTCAGCGTCAAGGGCCTTTTGCGCGGCGGTTAGGGCCCGCATGCGAGTCAGGCCGTTGGGAAGTTCCGCATGCGCGATCAGGCATTCCAGTGCCAGCGCGTCGGCTAAGCGCAAGAATCCTTCCACATTCCCAGATTGATACTCGGTGAGTGCGGCATCCCAACGCCGCTTTCTCAGATAATTGGGGTGTTCGCGTCGTTTTCTCTGCCGCTCGGGAATTAGTTTCGCGGCCACCAGAACCACACTGCCCACCAGCAATCCGATTTGCATCACCCAGAAAAGCGCACTCTGATACCAAGGGCGGTAGGCCGTCCATTGGGCGTCCGGGGGATGACTGAAGAGTTCGGGATGTTCCTCCTCTCGATTTGCGGGAGGAGTCGGGACAAAATGAAACGCCATGGGAGGAACGGTTAGGCCCACATAGTGGCCGAGCTGGGGATTGAAATAGATGAGAGGAAAAGTAGGTAGGGTGAAATCCTGATCGGAGTGGACGGTTACGGTCGTATCATAGGTCTTCCGGGTGAATTGTCCCGAACCTGAAATGGTTGAGTGACTGCTGATCACTTCTACGGAAGGAATCGTCGGTAAAGGGAGTTGATTCATTTCTTGAAAGTTTCCCTCTCCCTGCAGTGTAATTCGCAAGCTCACCGGTTCGTCTTTTTGGAACGGCACTTCTGGGGTTTCGCTGGAGACTGTGAAATTTCCCACCGCATTGATAAAATGGCTGCGATCCAGGTCCGAGGGCAGCGGAGGCAAAGGCTTAATTTTCAGAGGTTCGTAGGCGCAGTTATAAGAATCACCGCGAATTTGATCGCTGTTATTGTCCACCGGCTCGGTTCCCCGACGAACGATGATCTTCATCGGTTCTAACGTCGGGTTGGGCTTTCCGACCATGGGGGTCAAAAGGTAAGAGCCAATGGATGCTCTTTTCCAGTTCGTTTCAAAGCGATTGCCGGTAAGTCCGACAGCAGTCAGGGGAATGGGGCCCTGGCGCAGGCTGAAGTTCTCGCTCCAATAGCCGCGAAACTCAGGGAACTTTGCGACTTCAATATCCAGCACATCTTCTTGGGCGTAGACCATGAAATTAACCATCACCTGTTCTCCAGCGTAAACTTCGGGCTTGGAGAACTCTCCGCGAAATAAAAGCGAAGGAGAATCCGCGTGGTGTCCTGCAATTTCGGGAGGGATGGCGACCGAGGGCATTGGCTGGTTAGGTGAGACCACTAAGGGCTGGGTACCCGGAACTATCCGACTGGAGTTCCCCGCCCATGCAGAATTAGAAGCTCCGGTGAGGCAAAGGACCAGGATCACCCAGACTCCACTCGCGGCATTTTTCAAATGAGTTACCATGGCTTGTCGTTTGGGGCGGTATTGCGTTTGCGATTTTTTTCATCCTGCAGGCGTTGCAGAGTTTGTTGTTCCTCACTCGCCATCAGATCGAAAATTCGCTGTTTCTCACCTTCGCTAAAAGTTTGCGCTTGGTAATCTTTGCGTGGCCCTTTGGGATCTTGTGGCGCTTGTCCCTTCCCGTCCTGTTTGTCGTCGGGGCGGCCCTTTCCTTTGCCCTTTTGCTGCTGCATCTGTTTCAGCACTCGGGCGGCTAGCACAATATTATCGGAGATTCTTTGATTGGCCTCTTGATCTGCCTTCTCCTGTTTGCTTTTGAGGTCCAGTGCTTCTTGGTAACTCTCGAGCGCATGTTCCGGATCGCCACTTTTTAGCTGGGTATTTCCCAGATTGAATAGAGCCTTTTTCTTCACCAAATTATCTTGGGTGAGCGATGCACTTTCCTGAAATTTGTCGGCGGCCTTTCCTAGATCTTGGCTCATGAGTTGGAGGCCCGCGTTATAATTTTCAATCGCATGGCGTTCGTCCTCGGCAGAAGGACGGATATCTACTTCATCGGCAAAGAGAGAGCCTGGGAATAGGGGGAATAATAGGCTTAGGCCCAAAGGCAATCCGAACGGAAGGATCCAACTACGCACTGCATATTCCCAGCGACCGAAGGAGAAATCCAGGAGGAAGCAAAACAGTGCGATGGCAAAGAGCAGGGGGTAATACTCTTGCTCCACTTTAAATGATGCTGTGAGTTTCCCAATTTGGATGGCTTGGTTCAAACGGGTGCTAAGGTGAGGGACTTCTTCGAATCGCGCGGCAAAATAATCGCCCCGGGTGTGGTCGCTGATGGTGCGGAGGGTTTCCGGATGCAATTGGCTCACCACCGGTTTTCCGGCCTTGTCGCGGAGCTTCTCGCTGGCTCCAAATCGACTCTCGGTGGGGACCTGACTCCCTCCTACCGTCCCAATGCCAACGCTGAAAATCGGGATACGTTTCTTTCGATAGGCAGCGAGCACACTCTCGTCGATCGGTTGATGCGATTCGCCGTCACTAAACAGAACCACTTGGCTGGGAATTCCGATTTCCCCTCGCTTTTCCGCCGACTGCTCGGCGCGCGAGATCTCGGTGATAAGAGTGCGGAGGGCTCGAGTGAGATCGGTTCCCTGATCGGTGATCTGGGTGGGCGTTAGCGCGGTAAGGATATCGACGATGGCCGGGAGGTCGGTGGTCAACGGAATCTGGACATACCCGTCGTTTGCGAAGGGAAAAAGCGAGACTCGGGCGCCCGGAATTTGGTCCATGAGTTTTTCCGCAAAGGCCACCGCAAACGCCAGACGAGAAGGGCTGATGTCCTGAGCCAGCATGCTATTACTGATGTCGATCGCGTAGTATAGATTAGACTTAAGGCTTTGGGTGGCGTTCACTCGACTGCCACCCTGAGGCCGGGCAAATCCCAGCACGGCAAAAGTGAAGCCGATCAGGGCAAGGCACCATAGGCGACGTGAGAAAGAGGCAGGCGCTTTGAAGCCTCGGCGAAGCATAAATCCGCCCATGGCCAAGACCAGGATCAATGCCCAAAGCGCAGCAGGATTTTCAAACCGGAGCGACACGACGGGCCTTTCGGTAACGGGTTTCCTCAAGGAAATAAACCAGGGCTAGCAGTGCAATGGCTACGCCCGCTGGAAAATGGAATTCTTCGGTCCGCTTTTCTACGGTGGAAACTTTGATCTTGGATTTTTCCAGACTGTCGATTTCGTGCAAGATTCGTCCTAACATTCCAGAGTCTCGCGCCATATAGGCCTTACCTCCAGTGAGACGAGAAATTTCTTTGAGCAGTTCCGGATTCAGGTACGAAGGCACCTGCGCGATCAGTTGGGATTTATTGCCCATCATATCGTAAGCGTAAATGGGGACTACGACGCGATCCGATCGCCCGATCCCGATCGAGTAAATTCGGATACCTTCTTGCTTCGCGAGATGGGTCGCGGTGATGGGATTAATCGCCCCGACATTGCTGTCCCCGTCGGTAAGCAAAATAATAACCCGGGATTTAGCCGTGGAATGGCGCAGTCGGCTGACCGCATTCGCCAGCCCCATTCCAATCGCGGTGCCTTGCTTTAACTCCCGTAATTTGATGTCCTCCACTTGACTCAGTAAGAAATCATAATCGCGCGTGAGCGGGCTCTTCATCACCGCCTCCCCGCCAAAAATCACAAACCCAATGCGATCTTCGGTGCGTTTATGGATAAAGTCGCGAATCACTTGTTTCGCCGACAGAATGCGAGTGGGGAGCAAGTCCGTAGCATCCATGCTCTCCGAAACATCGAGTAAGATCACGATATCGATGCCGTCCGATTGCTTATGTTTCCAAAACTCCGATCGAATGGGACGAGCGATCACCAGAACCAGATTCAGAAAAGCGATAAGACTCAGCGCAAACAGGATCCGAAACGCCCATTTGGCCCGTCGGCTCTGAGCCTGGAGCAAGGAGCGGGGGCCAGAGAGGGGAAGGAGGGTTTTCAATTTGGCAGAACGTTGTTTGGTTAGAAAATAAAAGGCGAGAGCCAGAGGAATCAACCCTAGCCAAAGTGCTTTGGGATCGGCTAAGTGCCACATTACCCATTCCCCCGAATAAGCTGTTCCTGAGCTTTACGGCTTAGCACGCAGTAAGACCCTTTCACTCTCTTCCAAAGACTGGCTGAGTAAATCGCCCAAGTGTTCCGGACCTAGCAGGCCGAGGTTACCGGAAAACTTCACCACGTCGCAGTTAGCTAAAATATCGCTGACCGCCATGGCTCTGGCATCTCCGGCCAAATGTCTTTGAAACTCCGGAGTCGTCCAGGCGGTGGCATCGGATTGGTTACGTCGGGCGAAATATTGGCGTAGGGTGCCGGTTAAATCGTCGACTAAGCCGGGCAAGTGACCGGTAGAACTCTCCGACTCCAAAGCCTGCCGGAGCTGATTTAGTTTTTCGCGAAGCCATTCATCGTGGTTTTCTACGGGGCGGACCGCAATCGGCGGTTCGAAATTCTGGAATCTATTTTTTAAACGCTTCCAGTAGGGAAGAAAATATTTGCGCAAGATCCAGCCTAGCCCCGCCAAGCCGGCCAGGACTAAGAAAATCTCTCCCAAAAGTTTCCAAGGTAGAGGGGGACGGATACGGCCAAATTCAGGTCGAAGCTCTTCGTCCCCCGCCGCGCGGCCGGTTGTGATCTCCAGCGGGATGCTTTCAGAAGAATAGCTCTCCGCTCCCAGAGTCACGGCAAAGGGTGGAATGACGGCTCTGCCCGATTGGTAAGCAGTGAGATCGTAGTGCCAAATTAGCTCTCCTTTCTCGCGCTTAAACTCCTTGCTTAGCAGTTTCAACTGAGAGGATTGCGTCAGTAACTCATCGTGAATAATCGGTTCACCCGCCGGATCGGTTTCCGGGGTTTCAGGATTCGCCAAATTGTTCCTGGCCGGCGCTAGACGCAGCTCGACGGTCGCACGTTCGCCCGGATGGATGACGGCAGAGCTCAACTGGGCCTTCAAAGAAGGCATGACTTGGGTGACGTCGGGTGACGCGTCGGCTAGCGCCAGAGCACTACCGGCGCACAGGGCCACGCTGCTTAAAGTGACGTACCAGCCTTTGGAGATAATCATCTTCCACGCTTAGCGACAGCAGATCCGCTTTGGATCGCCGACAAAGCTCCTCTAGAGTGTTTTGCAATTGGGTTTGATATTCCGCTAATGCTTTTCGCGTCGTTGCTGAGTTAGCGTCCAAGAGTAAGAATTCTCCGGTCTCCGGATCGCAAATCTCATAAACCCCATCGATGGCTGAGCCGCGTTCCGCGTCATCATAGCAGTGTAAGCAAAGCAGCTCATGGCGCTTAGCCGCAATGTGAAATTCGCGTTCAAAGGGAGGCATCAGGTAATCCGAGATTACGATGACCAACGAGCGGTGTTTTAAATTATTTTGAATGAAATGGAGTGCGGGACCTAAGTCACTTCCGGCACCAGTCAGGGGCTGCTTCAGGAGTTGGTCCAAAGCCAATCGCACCTGAGTGCGACCCCGACGGGGCGGTAAAAAAAGTTTTGGCTCGTCGGAAAATAGGAGTAATCCAAAGTTATCCCCCGAACGAATGGCGGCCAACCCGATGAGTGCGGTGAGCTCAGCATACATATCAATCTTGCGTTTTTTCGTTTGGCCGAAGAGCGAAGACCCACTCACATCGACCATAAGGATCACATCCAGATCCCGTTCTTCTTCGTAAGTTTTGATGGTTGCTTTTCCGGTGCGAGCTGTGACCGCCCAACTCATATGGCGAATATCGTCTCCCGGTTCGTAACTGCGAAACTCTTTGAATTGCATTCCGCTGCCACGGAAGGCACTGCGATAGTTACCGGCGAGCAGAGCCGTAACATTACGCCGCGCTCGAATTTCAAGTTCAGCCACGGCGCGAAGAAGATCTTGAGTGAATTTCATTTTGGGCAATTCGAGCTTAAAAGGCGTTAGCGAAGCCGGGGATCAAACCTCTTCTCTCCCCGTCGCTAGGGGACCACAATGGTCTCCAGCAACCGATGGATCACGTCGTCCGTCGATAAATTCTCTGCCTCCGCCTCGAAAGTGAGAATCAGGCGGTGGCGCAAAATTTCGGGCGCCACAGTTTTAATGTCGTCTGGCGTCACGTAATTTCGTTGCTCTAAACAGGCATTGGCTTTAGCCGCTCGGGTGAGAAAAATGGTGGCTCGGGGCGAAGCGCCAATCAGGATCGCATTTCTCAATTCTGCCAAGCGCTCCACCGGGGCTTCTTCCGGCGAAAGTTTTTCGTCTTTTCGCGTGGCCATCACCAAACGCAGAATATATTCCTTGATCCGCTCATCCAGGTATACCGAATCCAGTTTGCGTCGCAGATCCAAAATCCCCTGGGTGGAAAAAACCGCGTGAGTGGTCGGAGCTTGGCTAGAAGCCATGCGATCCAGAATTAACCGTTCTTCCTCGCGAGACGGGTAATTCACTTTTAATTTGAACATGAAGCGGTCGAGTTGGGCTTCGGGGAGGGGATAGGTGCCTTCCTGTTCAATGGGATTTTGAGTGGCCAGCACGAGAAACGGCTCTGCGAGCGGATAAGTCGTTTCTCCGATGGTGACTTGTTTTTCCGCCATGGCTTCGAGCAGAGCGCTTTGGACTTTGGCGGGGGCGCGATTGATTTCGTCGGCTAAAACGATGTTGGCGAAAATGGGTCCTTTGCGGGGGACAAATTCACCCGTTTGCTCTCGGTAAATGATGGTGCCGATTAAGTCGCTAGGCAAAAGATCGGGAGTGAATTGGACGCGTTGAAATTTAGCGTCCAGCACCTGGGCCAGAGTTTTCACCGCCAAGGTCTTGGCTAGTCCGGGCAATCCTTCTAAGAGGACATGACCCCCGGTCATCAGTCCGATCAATAACGATCGACTCATATGTTCCTGGCCGACCAAGACCTTTCCGATCTCATCTAAGATCAGAGATAGAGTTTTGGCGTCTTCTCGAAATAGCTCCGGGTTTGCCGCGGAAACCGGACCGGTGGAACGATTTTTTCCTGGTTCGTCATTTGCCATGAGATTATCCTTGGATTTTATTCATTATACCGGAAAGGGGAGCGGAAATCTCCGCTTCGAAACGACCGACCACAATGCCATTCATCACTTTTGAACCTTCCGGCCGAAGTCTTGAAGTTACCCGAGGGACACTCCTCTTTGATGCGGTGCTCAGGGCAGGGTTGCCAATTGCCTCTTCCTGCAGTGCGGAGTTTGTTTGTGGGAAGTGCAATTTAAAGATCGTTTCCGGGGGAGAGAATCTCTCGGCGCAGAGAGACCCTGAGCGGCGTTTGCTGCGCCGTGATCAAAAACCAGAAAGTGATCGGATCAGCTGTGTCACCCGAGTTTACGGGGACTGCTCGGTGACGGCGAGTTATTGGTGAGTTGCGTTATTGATTGTTTTTGAGAAATCCCACGATTTCTTCACTGGCCGCTGCCATTGCCTTACCTACCATATCGTCGAAGACCCCGCCCATGCCGGTATCAAAGCCATTGATGCTGGTGCGGGAAGTTCTCAGGGAGTTGCCTTTCACCACGAAATTGGCGAGTGGGGCGGCATCCATTCCGTCGGTCATGACCGCGTTAACCACAAACTCAGCTTCACCGCCCATGTTCATTGCTCGTTGGGCTTTATTGCCTTCACTGACTCCGGTGATGGTGAGCTTGAGTTGAATGCCGTGAAAGGGCTTTCCTGCTGGATGAATGCCCACCTTTTCGAACCCGCTATCTTTGCGAGCCATTTTGACCAGAACCACCCGGAAGTTATTCAAGTAGGACTTAGTTTTTTCGTCGGTGGCTGAAATATCGATTCCCAAGCTGTGATAGGACGCCAGTTTTCGTTCCAGTGGCTTATTCATGACGATGCTCTTATTTGACGCGCAGGAAACCGAGAGAGTGACTAAACCCAGGATGAGAAAAAAACAAATTCGGGAATGAAAGGGTTTTGAGTGATGCGTCATGGAATTGGTCTCCGGGAAGAAAATGAGGACGAATGGATCAAGTTTATCCTACTTTGCATGGCTTCTCTATCTGCGAGGGAAAAGGGCAAACTCAAGGCGCTCATTGACGATAATGCGTTGCAGACGCTAGCATCGCAAAACGATGAAAGTTTTACGGGTATATCAAGCCGCTAATTGTAGCACTTGCAAAAAGGCATTGAAGTTTCTTACCAACCAGCGACTCGCGGTGGAAAAAGTTGATATTTTCGCCAATCCTCCCAGTCTGGCTGAGCTAAAACAGATGCTGACCTTTCTCGGCGGTAATTTCTATAAGCTTTTTAATACTTCGGGGCGGGAATATTACGCTCGAGGATTGAAAGAAGATCTCTCCGAAGCATCGGCAGAGCAGGCCTTGAAGCTATTGGCCAGTGACGGCCGTTTGATAAAACGGCCCTTTCTCCTTTTGCCCAACGCGGGGCTAGTTGGCTTTGACGAAAAGGAATGGCGTCGCTTTCTCGCCGATCCGTCGGCCAGTTAAGCGACGATAGTGTCGCGTTTCGCGAAGCGCAGCGGACAAAGTTTATCCTGAGCTTTGACTATAGTGCCTTTTCCAAGATCTCCGCCGCGTGCTGTGGGCCAATGGCGAGAAAGAACGATGCGAGTTTCGGACCGTTGTTCTTCCCAATCAGCGCAGTGTAGATGTCCTGGAAAAAACTCTTAGCGTCGATTTGGTTGCGCTTCATGATTTCGAAGAGCTCATTGGCGATTTGATCTTCGGGCGCCTTATCAAATTTTCCGCTTTTCAATCGAGACACGACTTCTCGCACTGCTTCGGGATATTTCGCCTTGGGAGGAAGATCTCCTGCCGCGCGCAAAGTAAATTTGAACTCCGGCGGTGCAAAGGTGGTGATCCATTTCCAAGCGCGGCTAGCCCTGGCTTGAAATCGGGCGTCGTCTTCGGGGGTGAGTATGGTTTTCTCAAAGAACTGCTTGGTCTTGGCCAAATCTCCCTGGTGAATCTGCAAAATATTACAAAGATGACGGAAGGCAAACTGCGCTGGCATCTCCCCATACTCCCCGCGAGTGCGACGCGGGATGGAGGCGAACTCATAAATGCGGCGCTCGTAGTTAACTTTCTTCTCTTCGCCTTGCTCTCGGCCAAAAGCGAAGCGCTCACAGCGATCGAAATCATCATAGGCTTTCATCACGTCGAGATCAAAAGCGATGGAAAAATCGAGATTCGGTTTTCGACTGGCAAAGATCCACCGGATCACTTGAGGCTCATAGATCTCTAATGCTTCCCCCAAGGTCAGTAAGTTCCCTGAAGAGGAAGAAAGTTTAGAGCCTAGTCCTTTGGCCAGCACGAAATCATATTGCACGTAAAAAGGAGGTTCTTTTTTCCACAGGGCACGAATGATTTCGGCGCCGGTCTCGTAGGAACCGCCGGTGGAGGAATGATCTTTGCCACCCGGCTCGAAGTCCACTCCCTCTCGTGCCCAACGCATCGGCCAATCAACGCGCCAAAGCAACTTGACGCCGGGCTCGGTTTCGAAATTGACTTGGGCATCTGCTTTACAGTGTTCACAGCGATAGTGGAGCGTAGACGGAGGCTCGTAACGGAGGATTTGCGTCGTGTCCTTATTACAAGTACGACAGAAAACACTGACGCAGGTCCAGTCCGATGCTAAGGGCTCGGTGCGGTAGCGGTTGAGAATTTCGATGATCGTCTTTTCCCCAGCGAGTGCTTCACGAATTCCAGCCGCGTACTTGCCGGCGCGATAGGGCTCATTTTGCCGGATGTACTCGGGTTGCACTCCGAGCTCAGCGATTTCTCGCTCAAAAATCTTTTCAAAATGGGCCGCGTACGAGGAGCAACCGTCGTCGAAGGGATCGGGCAATTGGGAAATCGGTTCCCGCAGATGACTTTCGAGTTTTGCTTTCTGGGGAAGATTGGCTGGAACCTTTCTAAACGCGTCGTAATCGTCCCAGCTATAAATAAATCGGACATTGCGACCGCGATCCCGCAGCGCTCGGACGACAAACTCTACGGTGATGACTTCACGAAAGTTTCCGATATGCACCATTCCGCTGGGGGAAATACCAGAGGCACAAACCAGAGTCGCCTTGTCGGGGTGTTTTTCCAACAATGCCTCTGCTGCATGATCCGCCCAATGGGCCGTGGGGATCTCTTCAGGGGGGAGGGGGGATTTCTTCTGGTTATTTGATTGCATAGCAGAGTCCTATAGCACTTCCGAGGTTTCCTTGCTAATTTAGCCAGGCTATTTGCCGCAACCGGCAAAGCTTTCGACTAACGTATTGTTAAGGATTAGGCAATGAAACGATACATTTGGCTATTGCTCTTTTTCGCCTGCGCGGTTCTCGCGGTCGTCCTTTGGCGTTCAGGCAAGAAAGTCGAGCCCGCGGTTGATGTCCCCGCTGCCGAGGAAAAACCTAGCGAGACTCCGGAGCCGATCGTCCCGACGCCAACGCCGGGAACGGATAGCGGATTGCCCAAGCCGCGTCATGATTCCCCGAGTTATCCTCCGGCAAATAATTATCCCCCGGCGAATAATGGGAATATCCCGCCACCGGTAAATCCTCCGGGGTATGAAAATCTTCCGCCGCCTCCACCACCCCAATACCCTTCGGAAGGCTATAATAACTATGACGAGCCTCCGCAGCAGGATTATCCCCCGCCGGTAGAACCGGATGAAAATAATTACGGGAATTATCCTTCGATGCCTCCACCTCCGCCACCTCCGCCGAGTCCAGACGACTACAACGGCAACGATTAGAGGGAGGGGGGCAATGTCGGTACTTCGCTTCGTCGCCTGGCGTTTCATGTTGAAAGGAACCGAAAAGGGGACTTTCAGCGCGATGACGCTTTTTGCCTGGCTCGCCATTGGAGTCGGTGTGGGTGCGATGAGCTCTCTGCTTTCCGTGATGTACGGATTTGAATCGGCGCTCAAGGATCGAGTGCTCAAGGCCTATCCCCATATCATGGTCAAGCCTCGCGAAGGGACGACTCCGATACGAAATTATGAGCCGTGGACGAAGCGCCTCCGACAGGAAAAGGGCACCGCGAGAGTGATGCCGTATGTCGAGACCGAAATGATCGCTCAATCGTCTCGACGGACGATCGGCGCGGTGGTTTGGGGAGTTCCCTCTTCGAACGTGGCTGAGCTGCAGGCGAATGTTTCAGAAGGCAAGGCCCCGGAGGGGAACGCGAAAATCCCCCAAGTCGTGGTGGGGGTGGAACTTGCGCATCGTCTGGGGCTTGAAGTGGGCGATGAATTAAGGTTGATCTCGCCCATCGCCAAGCGGGGGCCGATGGGGTTAGTACCGCAATCGGCGACGTTTAAAGTCTCCGGGCTTTATACTTCAGGTCACTATGAATTTGATGAGCAATATCTGTATTTGCTTCTGCCCGACGCTCAAGATCTTTTGAAATGGGGGGACGCGATTACGGGCTGGCACGTTTGGGCGCATGATTTGTCCCAGGTAAGTTTGCTCGCTAAACGAATCCAGAAAATCCTGCCGTCGGCTTGGGTCGCGGAAAGTTGGGAAGTTTTTAACTCTGCTCTCTTCCAATCTTTAAAGCTGGAACAATACTCCATGTTTTTGATTTTGATTTTCGCTATCGCCATTGCCGTGATGAATATCGTGATCACGCTTGCCATGCATGTAACCTATAAGAAAACCAACATCGGCATTCTCCGCGCCCTAGGAGCCAGTCGCACTCAAATCAGTCGGATCTTTGTTTGGCAGGGCGCATTGATGGGAGCCGTCGGCCTTACCATCGGCGCCCTGATTACTTTTGTCTTCATCGTCTACGTTCGCTATTTTTCCGACTATCAGCTTCCGGCGATTTATTACGATCGGAGTCTCCCGGTGGAAGTCCGGCCGCTTTCGCTGGTCCTTATCTACGGCGTTGCCATTGTCATGATCTACTTGGCGACGCTATATCCGTCGTTGAAAGCGGCATCTTTAAATCCGATTGAGGCCATTCGAGAATAGCTTATTTCTTTTTCTGGGCGACTGGGCGGGGCTCGGAACGAAGGCTTCTCAGGATCTTATTTTGCAGAGCAAACATGCGGCGGGCATCTGCCTGGTTTGTTTCATGGTCGTAGCCGAAAAGGTGCAAGACTCCATGGATGGTGAGGCGACAGAGCTCGTCTCGCATGGTGGTCTTGAATTCGATGGCTTGGGCCTTGGCAATCTTCCAGCACAGAATCACATCTCCAATCTCCGGGTGAGGAGTTGGGATTCCCTCGATTCGGGAAAAGGAAAGGACATCGGTGGGCTTATCCTTTTTTCGATAATTTCCATTCAATCTCTGCATGGTTTGTGGCCCGACCACGGCCACATTCAGTTCATAGACGAGCCCTGGGTTGAGTTTCTGCGCTAGCACCTTCTTGGGTAAACCACTCAGGCAGGCCTTTACGGCGGGTAAGATCACTCGTTTTGCAGCAGGCGGCATTCGGACTTGGAGGTTGAAGCCGAGTTCAAATTCGTAGTTACCGACGCAGTATAGAGCCATTCAGATTCTCGAGCGGAGCTAGTTGTTTTCTTGCCACTTCTTGCCATTAGGGCCAGGCGAACTGGATGGGCCGGGAGTGGCGGGAGAACTTGTCGGCGTGACCGGCAGGGTTGCTCCCGGGGTGAGTGCCGGATCCGCGTGGCTTCCCAGCTGGGCACTCTGGCCCGGATACTCAATACGATGGTGATATAGGGAAACTAAGGTGCGGGTAAACACTTCTTCAATGAGACTTAGGTCATTGAACGTCAGATCACATTCAATGAATTGCTGTTCCAGAAATCGTCGATTGATAATGTTATGTACCATGGCTTGGATCTTCGCCGGTGTCGGCTCCGCGATGCTTCGGGTGGCTGCCTCACAGGCATCGGCCAGCATCACGATCGCGGCCTCCCGACTCTGCGGTTTCGGACCGGGATAGCGGAAATCAGATTCTGCGATTTCAGGTTGGTGAGGATCTCCGAGTTTTTTTGCCTTATTAAAAAAGAAGGAAACTAGCGTCGTGCCGTGATGTTGCTCGATGATATTGGTAATTTTGGCACCTAAATTATATTCTCGCGCCATCCGGGCACCATTTTTGACATGAGAGAAAAGGATTTTTGCACTCATGGTGGGCTGAAGATGATCGTGGGGATTGTTGTTGGGGCTCTGGTTCTCAATGAAATAAAGCGGCTTATTCATCTTCCCAATGTCATGGTAATAAGCCGAAACCCGGGCGAGTAGTCCGTTGGCTTTTACTTTATCTGCCGCAATTTCTGCTAAACTTCCGACGATAATCGAATGATGATAGGTGCCGGGAGCTTTCATCATGAGATTGTGCAAAAGGGGGTGGTTGAAATTGGAGAGCTCCAGCAGTTTAAGACTCGTGGTATAGCCGAATACGGTTTCAAATACCGGGATGAGAGTCGCGCTGATAACCGCGGCCAAAAGTCCCGAGGCAAAAGACGCCACTACGGTTAGGCCCATGCCTATCCAATTGGGTCGGCTGAGCCCCATAGAAAAAACTAACCAATAGCCAAAAACCAAAACTGCGCCGACCAATCCGCTCTTTGCCCCACAACGAAAGAGGTCCGTGCGTTGTTTACAAGATTTTACACTTTGAATGGCGGAAACAGTAACCGTAAAGGTCCACACCCCGAAACCAAAACTATTATCGAGCAGAGCCCCTAGAATAATGGCCAAAATGGTGGCGTAGGTTTGGGCGGCTTCCCGTCCCATCAGCAGATGAACGATAATGCCGCCAAAAGAGACGGGCAAAAGATACTCGATACCATCGCCGGGCAGCCAGCTCAGGGTGATGGCGCGTAAGTAGGGAAGGGAACACTTCACCGCGACGACGGTTACGATGGTCAGCCCCATAAAACAAAGGGCGTCTTTCAACGGGAGGTGACGAAATCCCCGGCGGGTGATATTTGCGCCGAGCAATGTGCCAAGCAAGACGAGAAAGATCAGAACATACCAGCCGAAGCGCCGAAAGATCGAGGTGGGACTCGAGAGCACCCAGAGACTGTGCAATAATTCCGCTTGGGAATCGGTAACCCGTTCCCCACGATGCAAGACGATTTGTCCTTTCCTAACTGACCAAATGGTGCGATTGACGGCGTTTAAGGCCGTAGCAGTTCGTTTCTGAGTTAACTCAGCGTTGAACTTCAGGTTGGCTACCATCACATGGCTGATGATCTCTGCCATGTGATTGGCGGCTGGCTTATTCTCCCGCCCTAAGATGGAAGGGATATGGCTCAGGTATTCTGCCCCTTGTTCCAAGCTCCAAACTCGCGAAAGGTCGTAAACAAAAGTTTCACTCAGGGCATGGTTTAACTGCCGAACGATGATTCCAGTGCTGTAATAGTAAGGGAAGAGATCGGTCGGTGCGATGAGTCGACCCAAGAGATGTTCGCCGATGTGCAAGAAGAGGCGAGCTTCAGTGGGGGAAAACTGCGCGTGATGCAGATATTCCAGATCCGGCTCTGTGAGTGCCTGCCCGGTTAGCTCAAATACCCGATGGGAAAGGGCATCCATCACCAGAGCACGTCTTCCCGTGGGACGACCGGCGTAAAACTCTTGATGGATCTTGGTAAAGGCCTGCTGCCATTTCTGCAGCCAGTTTTCTAATGCCGTGTCATCGTAATCAAAGACCGGAGCTATTTTCTTCGCCAGCTCATCGCGACGCGACTCGGAGAGATCTTTGGGTTCGATTTCGACGGTAAGGGGAGAGACGATATCCGCTTCGACGAGCTCTCCAGTCTTTAGCGCTGGGACTCGGTGTGACAGGGGACCGGGTAACACTACTAAGAAGGCCACGATGACGGAAAACGTGAGGTTGTAGAGGAAATGGGCAATCTGCTTTTGGCGCTTAAGACGTCTGTCTGAGGCAGGCGTAGGCCCACTGCTTTTGCCTTCAAAGGC
>Ga0206903_10056_pt1 | contig 36342 bp, 34 predicted proteins | sample Alteio_BWOrgHeat_45_FD_152959 | JGI IMG/M metagenome (GOLD analysis project Ga0206903, IMG submission 152959) | Enriched cells from forest soil in Barre Woods Harvard Forest LTER site, Petersham, Massachusetts, United States -... | ecosystem: Environmental > Terrestrial > Soil > Temperate forest >... | reverse complement strand
TTAAAGGTACTCGTGAATGCTCCGGCTAAGCTTCATCACCCCTTCGCTCTGGTCGCATTTGTGGAAACAATAAAACATCTTGTATGGAAGGCTGATTCGTCATCAACATGCATAAACGATCAATGCCAATGCCAATGCCACTTGTTGGCGGCATTCCATATTCAAGTGCACGTAAAAAGTCATCATCAATGAACATAGCTTCATCATCGCCGCGTTCCATTAAACGGGATTGTTCTTCAAATCTTTCACGTTGATCGATCGGATCATTCAGCTCACTGTAAGCATTGGCTAATTCTTTGCCATTGATCATCAGCTCAAATCTTTCTACCAATCCAGCTTTTTCGCGATGTTTTTTTGTCAATGGACTCATCTCAACAGGGTAATCAATAATGAATGTTGGCTGAATAAAATTACCTTCTGCTTTTTCTCCAAAAATTGCATCGATCAATTTGCCTTTACCCATGCTTTTGTCAACACCAAGATGCAGTTGTTTGCATACTTCGAACAATTGTTCTTCACTCATTTCACTTACATCAAAGTCTGTATATTCTTTTATTGCATCGTAAATACTGATGCGTTTGAAGGGCGCTTTAAAGCTGATGATATTATCTCCAACTTTTACGTCTGTTGTTCCGTGCAAAGCCAATGCAACCTGCTCAAATAATTGTTCTGTTGTTTCCATCATCCAGAAATAATCTTTGTATGCGGTATACCATTCAAGAATAGTGAACTCAGGGTTATGCATTCTGTCCATGCCTTCATTCCTGAAATCGCGGCTGAATTCATATACCCAGTCAAAGCCGCCAACGATCAGTCTTTTTAAATACAATTCGTTTGCAATACGCAAATACAAAGGAATATCCAAAGCATTGTGATGTGTAACAAACGGCCTTGCTGCAGCGCCGCCCGGAATAGATTGCAGCACCGGTGTATCAACTTCCAAAGCACCGCGGTCATTTAAAAAATTACGCATAGTGTTGATGAGTTGCGTGCGCTTAAGAAAAACATTTTTTACTTCAGGGTTAACAATAAGATCTGCATAACGCTGGCGGTAACGGAATTCAGGATCGGTAACTTCATCATATACATTTCCTTCTTCATCACGCTTAACAACCGGCAATGGTTTCAATGATTTTGCGAGCAACGTAAAGCTGTTTGCATGAATAGAAATCTCGCCTGTTCTTGTAATAAAAACAAAACCGGTAACGCCGATAATATCACCAAGGTCAATTAAATGTTTTATCACTTCATCAAACAATGCTTTGTCTTCACCAGCACAAACATCATCCTTGCGAACATATAATTGAATAATTCCTTTGCTGTCTTGTATCTTAATAAAAAACACCTTGCCTTTATCATTCAGACTCATTATTCTTCCTGCCACACAAACATTGCTGAACTGTTCTTTTGTTTCTTCAGAAAATGCATTTTTTATATCGGCTGAATAATACGTAACCGGGTACAACGCCGCAGGATAAGGCTCGATGTTCAATGCTTTTAATTTTTCCAGTTTGCTTCTGCGGATAATTTCCTGCTCAGATAAATGCGCACTCATTGTAATGTATGATTTCTGATTTTTTGATTTCTGATTTTCCGGCGGTCACAAATCAAACCGGGCGGCAAATATAAGCTAACAAAAAAATTTGCTGCATTTGCGTTTATTCATTGCTGCCATGATGTACGAATGTTCTTATTGCTGTTGTAAGCAGCAATGAATAAATAAACCTCTTTATACGTCATTCCCACGACCTGTTCAGCCATTTGGAAAAGTGGGAATCTCATAACCTGAAACTATTAATAAACCAGGCCAGAAAGGCTAATATGATTGTAGAAAAAGTGATATTAAAAAGAGATTAAATTCCGAAGGAATTCATTCCTTAAGGATTTTAAAATTTCGGATACATAGGATTGCAAACTTCGCCGGGAGGTCCGGAATCTTCACCGAACCAGGTAGCATAAGCGTCACGTAAAACCACTCAGTGTAAAAATAAAATCTGTAAAGTGATCATAGAGTTTACGGTAAGGTTTCCGTTTATGGCTAACACTTCGCCCCGGAAGAATATAAACATGCATTACCAATTGATTTGCCATAGGTATGTATGCCTTTATCACAGGATTTAACCAGCCTTAAGTAAGCTATAACTTAGCTATAGATAAGCTATAGACATCAACTTCTTACAGAAAAAAGGAAAATTCTTATATTAAGGTTTCGAACACTTGTAGTTTCCAGACTTCCAAATAACAAAATCATAATTACTTTTAAACAAAAATCATTTATGCCTTCATTTTTTGTTGACCCGGATATTGCCAGAGCCAAAACAATTGATACAAGTTTTTATACTGATAAGCAATGTTATGAAGATGCGAAAAAAAAAATTTTTGCACCATCATGGCAGTTTATTGGTGATGTAAGTAAAGTGAAAGAACCCGGAGATGCTTATCCGTTTACATTACTTGAAAATTATTTGAACGAACCTTTGCTGCTTACAAAAGACAATCAAAACAGATTGCATTGTTTAAGTAATGTATGCACACACCGCGGTAATTTAATGGTGCACGAACCTTGTAAGCTAAAACAGCTTAAGTGTAGTTATCATGGAAGATTATTTCAGCTTGATGGAAAATTTATTTCGATGCCTGAGTTTAAAGAAGTAGAAAATTTTCCAACAGAAGAAGATAACCTGCATCAACTTCCTTTATTCAGTTTTGGTGAGTTGTTATTTATAAGTTTGCATTCAGCATATAAACCTGAGGATTTTTTTAGTGAAATGATGCAACGCATTGAATGGTTCCCTGTAAAGGATCTGCAATTTCATCCTGATCTTTCAAAAGATTATTATGTTGAAGCAAACTGGGCTTTGTATTGCGAAAATTATTTAGAAGGTTTCCACATTCCTTTTGTGCATGCAGGTTTAAACCAGGTGCTTGATTTTGGCGAATACACTACGGAAGTTTTTCGTTATTCTAATTTGCAATTAGGCATTGGCAAAAAAGGTGATGTGTGTTTTAACCTGCCATCAACTTCGCCTGATTTTGGTAAAGATGTGGCAGCTTATTATTTATGGGTTTTCCCGAACATGATGTTCAATTTTTATCCCTGGGGTTTATCTGTGAATATTGTTGAGCCTTTAGATGTAAGCAAATGCCGCGTTCGCTTTTTAACGTACGTAATCGATGCAACCCAATTAGAAAAAGGAGCGGGAAGCGGTTTGAATACAGTTGAACTGGAAGATGAAGAAGTTGTGCAAAATGTTCAGAAAGGAATTCGTTCACGTTTTTATAAACAGGGAAGATATTCTGTAAAGCATGAAAAAGGAACACATCATTTTCATTCTTTAATTGCTGAATTTATGCAATGAAAAAAATCCCTTATAAAAACGGCCCCTTTTTTACAAAGTTTAAAAATTATTTTACATCATTTTCAACTTTATGCATTGTTGATTTGCCTGGAAGATAAATAGCAAAGCCAAGTGCCAAATTCAGATAATTTGTATATGCTTCCTGTCCAAAGCCTAACGTTCCATTATATTTTAATAGTGTCTCGAAGCTGATATTGGTAGTAATAAAATATGCATAGCCTGCACCAAAACCAAGATCTAAACCATTTGTGGAATAATCTGGGTTCTCAGGTGTTTTACCATTAAAATTTGTGCCTCCAATGCCTGCGTTTACCTCACCGAAAAAAAGCCCATGCTTCAGAGGACTTAAATTAGGCTTATTTACATAGTAACGACCAAATCCACCAACACCATAAACAAACTTGTCATAACTATCTTTAACAGCAGAATAGTCCAAGCCTACATAAGGTCCAATTGCCACATTATCTTTAATAAACCACGCAGCCCTGGGTGTTATTTGTAATTCTGTTAACTGGCCTGCTTTAAGTGCTATTCTAAAATTAGCCATATCTGCACCAACTAATACATTTCCTTTTTCAAGCTGGGCGTGAGTTTTTTGGGTTAACAACAATAATAAAACTGCTAAAACAGATAGAGTCTTTTTCATAAATTATAGATTTTGTTTTTAAGAGAGTGTTTTTGCTTCCTTAGCTGCATGGTATGTGTTAAAATATCATGCCAACTTGTTTTAATATCTTCCAGACAGGATGATCAATCCAGCAAATTATATCTATCGTCTTCTAAAAGATTAAGATTAACTGCATCGCTTCCTGCAATTCCTTCAACAGATCCTCTAATATGCGCAGCACTTAATAAAACTTTTTCTAACTGCTTTTCTCTTGTTTTCCAAAGTTTCTCCATTGCATCGCGTTCTCTTTGTATACTGATTTTCATTTGCATAAAACCTTCCCGTATTGCTTTCCATTGTTCGTTGAATTCGTTACCTGTAAGATAATCGTACAACATGTGCATTTTGTCGCCCTTGTTTTCCTGGTTTTTGGTTAACGTAAAAATTTTCAGAATGCTTGTGCGTAAAACTGTAACGAGGCTGCGCACTTCTGTAAAAGTACAAATATATACACCATCTTTTTCTCCAAAACGCTCCATATCTTTTGGTAGAGTTTGGGTAACTATCACCGCAATATCTGCACCCTGGCTGCGCATATCTGCTTTTAATTTATCAATCCACTCAGCAGAAAAATTAGTAGTGCGTTTACTTTCGTAAATAATTTTTCCACATTCATTTCCGAATGGATTGCATACGGTTTGAATGCAGTCTGCCCCACGCACTCCTTTACCAACCGGAACAATTTTATCATGTGGAAAAGTAGCATGCAGAATATTTTCCAATAACAATTCCTGCACTTCGCCCTGTAACTGCATGCTGCCTTGTTCAGCTTTGCGTTTCATTTCTTCCGCCAGTTTTTTCTGATCTTCCAGTTGCTTTTCTTTTTCTGCAAGCTTTAATTTATAATCATTTTCCAGTTGTTCTTTTTTCTGATCTTCTATCTTTCTTATTTCAATGGAAAGTCTTTCACGTTCTTCAATAATTTTTCTCTGCATGCTCAATTCAAGTTCTTCTTCTTTGCGTTTTAACTGCTGTTCTTTTTGTATGAATTCAAATTCTTTGTGCCGTGCTTCTTTTAATCTCTCTTCATTATCTGCTGCAGATTGCTGCAATAACTTCAGTTGATTTTCATAATCTGCACTTACAGATTTTTTTATTGATTGTTCTAATTCCGCCTGCAGTTTTTTTCTTTCTTCCGCCATACGTTTATTAGCTTCCTGTTCTTTAACATGCAGTTGTTGTTGAAGTGAAGATTCTTTCTGTTTGTATTCTTCGTCTTTTCTTAATTGCCACTCTTTCATTTGCACTCTTAATTCAGCCTGAATTTGTTCCCTGATCACATTGGTAGGTTCAAACTCATTTCCGCACGAAGGACAGGTTATCATTGTCGTCGTCATACTCAATCTTAATTTTAGTAAAGGTAAGCCAGTAAATTTTTCAATGGATTAAGGGTAAGGCTTTTCAGCTATACGTAATTACATAAACTAATTTTATTCTGATAATGTATGACAGCGTTTACCGGTCTTCTTCATCCAGCAAATCTTTGATCTCAGTAATATCAACTTTGTTTTTTTTATCATTCAGATCGATCACTACAACATATCCACTGCTGCTTCCAATACTGTTCAATGCATCTACAATTTTTTGCTGGTTGCTGTTAAGGCGATAACCCGAATCGTTCCATTGCTCATAACTGCACAAACATCCAAACGAGGGTGTTTGCGGGTAATAGGTTTCTGCTTTATAAAATTCCGGGTCAATGGTAGTGCCATGCATTATCACTGCACTCCTGCCCATTTTACCTGCATAAAAACTTTCATAAATACCATTATAATTTTTCCACGAAGCAGGTAACAAAGATGCATATAGTGCAGCACTCCATAATACGTTAAGCGTACTGTCTGCAAAGAATGCTGAAGTTGATGCTTCAAACGGCAATTGCAATTGAAGATTAGGTGTAGGACCAATAAATAAAAGTCTTGATACATCAAAGCCGCTAAAGCGTAAAATACCTTGTGGTGTATTGCCATTGGTTATATAAAAAGGATACGCTGTTATGGCCCTTGCCAATTGTGATGTATGAAAATAATTGCCCGATGAATCTTTTAAAAATGAACCATCCGGTTGGCGTATGATAACAAGCCCTGCGTAATCACGATTGCTTCTCTGCAAACTGTATATAATTGTTTGACCGCTCAAAAAATCTTTATTGAAAATATCTTTCAAAGGAGGTAACGGCTGTACCTTTTTTGCAATACGGCTTTTTAATATCTGCATTCCTGTACTGGTATCTGCAGGAAATTTTTGTTGTATCAATGTGGCTATTGTTGCCTTGCCATTTACGGGATCTGCTCTCAATACATATTCGGCACAGCGAATAAAAATACCCGACGATTTTGTTTGATGCATTAACTGCAATACCTGTGGCTTAAATTCTTTTACGTACAAACTAAAGGTTGCTTCCAATAAATCCTTTTGAAATTCATCTGAAAGCTGTATTGCTTTGCTCCATGCAACTGCCAGCTTTTGTTTGGTAAAGTCATCTTTGTATTGCAATAATTCCATCCCCCAAAACGCTTCACTCCATTCGCCTTCGTTGTCTTCATTCAGAGGATCCAAAAGGTATTGTTTGATAGTAGTGTCGAGCAAATAGCTGTAACGTGCAACTCTCGCCCGCTTTGTAGTTACCTTGCTGAATACCGAATCGCCCGCAGCAGGTTGCGCAAATATTGAAACAGAAAAAGATAATGAAATAAATAGTAAAATATAATGCTTCATAAAAAGCTAAGCTACGACATAGCAAAAAAACAGTGATTGATGAAAAGTTAATAGTTTATTGTTTTCAGTTGCCGATATAATCAAGGGCAATTTTTGCATTCTTCGTTAAGCTTGTGCTTATGAACAATTGATATTGTTTATCGCCTGCGGTAACACGCATTAACGCTGAATTCGGTGGTATTGATCCTTCATTTTCTGCTATTAAAGTAAGTTCGAGATGACGGTTTGTTGCAGATGCATCAATATAAAATGTAATGGCTTTGGTAGTTAAAACTGCATTGTTTATAATTAACCTGCCATTGTAATAAACAGATACGGCATCAGAATCTACTTCACCGTTATCAAACAGCTCTACTTTTATATGCGATGTGGTTATCTGTAAAGTATTTACAAGATCTGTTTTGCGATGTATTCTTGCCTGTATTGCAGTGTCTGCAATTTCTTTGTTCATCATTTCCACTGATGCACCTTTTGTAGCAACGTGAGCGATGGTATCAGCAAAATTTGGAGGATTGTTTATTATGTTTTGTGCAGATGCATTATTGACTGAACCGGATATATAGTTTAATGTTACTGAATCAGCCGTATGTTGGTTTGCGTTTTTATTTTCCTGTTGCTGGTTTGCATTTGAGACAGTTGATGAGGATGCATTCACATGATTTATATCATTGAGATTATTTGTAACAACAGCAGTAATTTTTTGTGTTGTTTTTTTTGTTTTCTTATTTGTATTAATTACAGCTATAGAAGGTGCATTGGCTTGTGCAATGAACTTTTTGATTTGGGTGGATGTTTCAACATTATAGTGATTAATTGCCCGCGAAACAACAGTTTCGCCATTACAACTGTCGCCACAATGGGCCGTAGTTATTGTAAGAAAAAATGTACTGTCGTTTGAAGAGAGCTGGGCTGTTTCATCACATGCTGCACAATCGCTCCAGAAACTTCGGGTACGCTGATCACGCAAAAAAATCTCTCCGCCTTTATTAACGGTTATCAATGCACCTCTAAGATTTCCCGAAAACGTTTTAATAAGCCTTGAAGTGGTATCTGCAGGATACATATAAATAAAACGCCCTGAAAAATGCAGGTCATCAACAGAATCAACTTCTATGCGAACAGGAACTTTTATGCCGATATGCGCAGTTGTAAAACTTGCTGAGCCATACCAGGTGCCTTTAAACCATTTGTTATTCTGGCCATGCGCAAACTGCACGCATATAATAAGCAGGAGTGGCAGAAATAAGCGCTTCATAGTTCTTCCGGATGGCAAAATACATTTCTCCTCAAATCTAAACAACTTAGCAAAGCATTATCTCTTTTCGGTTTCTTATTTAACATTCATGCATCAACAGATGTATGTGGTGTAACACTTGCTTCAATCTTTATTTCCTGGAAAGCGAAATTTGCTATCGCTGTATTTTCTTATGCCAGAAATAATATGAAATAATGCCGGGAATGATCCATGCAAATAAGGTAAGTATCATCGGGTCAAATTTGCCAGTAGCTGCAATGCCTGAATACACGGCTCCGGCAAGATCGAAGAACAAACCCGCATATGCCCATTCTTTTACAGTTTTATTTAAACCCGGAATAAGAATAGCAATAACGCCAAACAGTTTTGCGAAGCTGATGAACTGAATAAAATATATGGGGTAACCAAGCCCGTCGTGCAAAATTTGTATGGCTTGTTGTGAAGGTTGTAATCCGCCAACAGAAGAAAACAGCATCAATGCGGCGAAAATTATGGTAGCTATCCAATAAGTAATGTTGACAGTTTTGGTTGTCATACTGATATTGTTTTACTGAATAATATGCAATAAAAATAAAATCTTCTTTTCATTTATTGTAAATGATTCTGTAATGAATGAAGATAAGGTTAAGATTACTTCTTTTTAAGCAACCCATTGTCTTTTAATTCATCCACAAGCGTTTTTGCAAACTCGTGGCTTGCTTTATTGATGTCGTCGGGATTTACAGCTTTTGTTTGAATGGAAAAAAGTATGCCTTGCGTGGCCACATCATAAAGATTGCTTTCTATGTAATAGGTATTGTCGCTTACATAATATCCGGGTGTAGATATGGTGCTGTATGTAGAAGCAACGTAGGTAGGATAGGTTCCGTAAAATCCGTTATAGGCAAGAGGATCATACGTATAAGATGAACCCTTTATGTATTTTGTTTCATTTTTTGAATCGAGTAATGAAACGATCAACACGCTGCTGCAACCTGATTCATTTACTTTTTTTATAAAAATCGGAATTACTATAGAGTCAGGAACACCGGTTACAGGCGTTAAAACACTCAGGCTTCTCACTGCTTTAATTCCGTTTGCTTTAGCTACTGACGTCAACTCATTTTCCAACTCTGATCTTACATTCATATTCTGTGTGAGAACAGTAATAAAAACACTTTTACCGGGGTTGGCCGGAATTTTCTCCTTATTTACCCATGAAGCGATGACATCTACTGTTGATGCTTTCCTTGATGGACCACAGCTAAGCAGGCAAGCGATAAAAAATCCCACAAAACCAATACAAAATATTTTAAGCATAAGGCGTTATTTATAGATTAGTAATTCTCAACCTAACAAAAGATTTCAATTTTATTTTGGATGAAAATAAGGCAATCTTCTAATAAACCTGAAGCTTTTTAATATAATTAAGTTTTATGAAAGAAAGTCTGCTATCTGGTTAATTCAGCAGGAACGATTGGTATTTTTAACTGTTACCACACTTCTATCGGGCAATGGTTAACCAGTTGCTTTATGCTTTTTTCTCCTGATGTTAATACTATATCTATATCACTGCGGGAGTATAAAGTTGTTTTGTTATTACTGTTTATCTCTACAAAAATGGAAGGGCTTGCATTAAACATGGTTTGAAGGCTGATCAAATTTTCCAGGAATGCACAAAACAAGGAAGGTGTGACTGCATAATACACTATGCCTTTGGGATTGCTTGCTGTGGAAGAAAGAAACAGGTTTCCGCCATTGCTTTCAAATAATTCAAGATGAATATGCGAATTACTCACCAATACTTTTACGGGAACCAGGTTGTCTTGTTTTGCTACTGTCACACTTTTGCTTTACTGCAAAGCTATTTTCGGTTTAGAAAAAGTACTGCGTCAATTGACACAAAATGTATCCATCATAAAAAAAGGCGAAGTTTACACTTCGCCCTAGCTGTTAATTTTTCACATAAATCTCTCACACTGATTGCGGCCCATCATTTTAGACAGTTGCAAAAGTATTTTTTATAAAAAAGATTCATTGCGTCAAAAGACGCAAAAACGAAAAAGTTTATTCCGATGCTGCAAAAGGAAAGTATTGTAATTTTATTGAATACACATTTGAAATGGTTACCCCACAAATTCCAACTAATGAGCTACAAAGACTGCAAGCCTTATATGAATATGAAATACTCGATACATTACCTGAAAAAGATTTCGATTATCTTACAATGATCGCCTCACAGATATGTAACACACCTATTTCATTAATTACTTTAATAGATTCCTCAAGGCAATGGTTCAAATCAAATCATGGTACAGATGTACGGGAAACAGATAGAAAGTTTTCGTTTTGCGCGCATGCGATCAACACACCTCAAAACATAATGGTAGTGCCTGATACGAGGTTGGATGTACGTTTTGCTGATAACCCTTTTGTTACCGGCGAACCAAATGCTATATTCTATGCCGGTGTACCGCTTGTTACTGAAAAAGGTTATGCGCTCGGAACGCTTTGCATAATAGATAAAAAACCACGAACCCTTAATGTAGAACAATATGAAGCCCTGAAAGCACTGTCCGGCCAGGTAGTAAAATTGCTGGAATTAAGAAAAAAGAACAGAGAGCTGTTTGAAACAAAAGAAGCATTAGAAAAATCAATAGAGCTATATACACAAACCAGTAAGGTTGCCCGTGTTGGAGGTTGGGAAATTGATCTGTTGAGGAATAAGTTCACCTGGACACCTGTTACAAAAGAAATACATGAAGTGCCTTCGGATTTTGTTCCCGATCTGAGAACTGCGATCAATTTTTATAAGGATGGAGAAGATCGGAATACGATCGTATCATTATTCAGGAAGGCAATGGAAGAGGGAATACCGTTTGATGTGGAATTAAAAATTATTACGGCCAAAGGACATGAAAGATGGGTGAGAACAAAAGGAGAAACTAAAATGGTGAATGGTGTGCATATACGTGTTTACGGAATTCTGCAGGATATACATGACCAAAAAATGAGAAATATTGAACCTGCACAAAGTGAATAATGACTGCTCAATCAAAAAATGCTTTGATTTTATCAGCCTGATTGAGAAATCCAGTCTGCTGCAATATCAGCACTTTGCCTGAGTAATAAATTTAACTGGCCAACATGATGCTGTACATGCCTGAAATTATAAAACAGGATTTCCAATAAGCTGTAATTACTCACTATTGAAGGAGATAACCCATGGAGGTTTATTTCATCTTCATCAATCCATTTGGTAGTAAATTTTTCAGGCGGTGATGAGCAGATAAGCTTTTCGCACTTTTCACGGATCTTATTTATATAAACCAGCATTTCACTTTTTGAATAAAATTCGCACGGTAAAACATCATCAACTGCGCCTTCGGGTAAATGACTGGTATCGCATAGTGTATAAGGCAGGAATGGTTTGAAGTCTTTTACAGGATTGGAAAGATAGTAGTCTAAAAATATTACTATGTGATATGTGACGTAGTAAAATTTCTTTTCTTCTTCCCAAATTTTATCAGGGCATTTAGAAATCACAGATTTGAGCATATCAATAACAGCCGCAAAGTTTTTCCAAAGAGTGTTCAGAAATATGCTATTCATTGCAAAATGCTTTTGAAAACCGCTTACTCTCAAATATACAAAACCCAATTGCGCAAATACAACCGGAATTGGCTGTATTTGCGCAATCAAAGATCAGTAAGTCTCCTTCTGAAAACCCCATTCCCTTCTTACCTGTTCAAAAGTATCGGGATAGTTGGCTTCGAGCAATAACAATATGCTGTGCAATACGCGGCGCAGGGTGGTACGCAATGTAACCAGTCCGCTGACGCTGCCACTTATATTTCCGGTGCCTGTTGCAGCAGCAGCCAATGCAGCATCATACCGTGTTTTAATATCCGTCCACCAGGCGGTGCCGTATTGTTTGGTATCAAAACCGTTTGCCGTAACTGCATCCACCATCATGCGCAATGCATCTTTACGGCGTTGCCTGTCTTCCGGTAATTCATAAGTGCGGTGGCGATGCACAATACCAAATTCAGCATAATACGCTCTTGCATCCGGCGGACCAAACTTTTCCGCTATATACGATTTTACATATGGCAGCGCATCTTCAATGGAAGTATCAAGGTTTTCAAGATCCTGCGTGTGCTGGCTGCGCTTACCGCTTTCTGTATTCCGGTTTGCCAGTTGCGTTTCAAAAGCCGATACATCGTTTGCAAAATCTGCCTGCGTTTTCCATACAAGCGCCACAAAACTGCTGGTCGCCCATTTGGTATTTACCGATTCACTTACGGCAAGTAAAGCAGCATCTTTATTTGGCAAATTGGCTGCGTGGCGAATGTGTGTGTCTGTAGGTGTGGAAACAGTTGTTTCGCTGCCGCCTATAGCGGCGTCCGGAGAGTAAAGGAATTGTTTCATTTTTAAGTGGTTTTAGAATTTAAATGTAGAAAAAATTCTAAAATCAACAATCAATTTTGCCCGGGAATTCATTTTGCATGGAAAAGTATATTCCCGCGCAGTCAGGCAAGCCATTTTAAGTGAACAAATGTATTCGCGGACTGTACGGGGAAGCATATTTGCAACGGGATGTATTGTGGGGCTGCGCGGAAAGGCATTTTAAGTGGAAATGTATAGTGGCGGAGTGCGCGGGAGGTGGTTTGGAGTGGAAAGATGATATGCGCAGTTTTCTTATTGTTGATAAAGAATATCAAAAAAGGCGGAAGAAATAACTTGTATTAATTGTCTCTACTGATAAATTACAACAATCTTAGGACGATACTGCCTTTCAGGCTGTTCTGAGCTTCCAAAAATATATGAACGATAAATAGCCTGCTCAACTAACGTAATATGAAAGCCAAAACTTTTGTTGGGATGTTTTACAAAATACGTAACCAATGAAGTTACATCAACTACAGCAGTGTCATTCCATTGACTGTATGATGGGGTTAAAATAGCTTGATATAAGTTCGTATCAGCAGGCTGGTTGTTATAAGACAGGGAAGATTCGTACCAGGGTTGTGTAACTCCCCGAACATAACAAGCATTATCACCGCTATTGCCTTGTGGAGTACTGCGGGAAGATGAAGGAGTATATAAGTAAAGCCTGGCCCTTTTCACTACAGAACTTTTAGGAATTATTGCAAGGCTATCAAACCTGATATAGGCACTGCAATTAAATGGTAACCCTTCATCGGTCCATGCGTTAATAGCAAGTTCATCAACTCCATTTTCATTACCTAAATCAGTACCATTCCATTGGCATACATAAACATCCTGGCTGGTTTTAGGAGCCGGACGCAGAACGAATGTTGTTGTATTTCCTTCTTTAGAAAGTGATATTTCATCATTTTCAGAAACTTGTACAGTATTTACCTGCGCAGTATTTAAAGGTTGAACATCAGTTTTTTTACAGCCGGTGATAAATAAAAGAATAAAAAATGCAACAAGGAAAGTATTGGTAAGTTGTGAAGCAAGTTTCATAATAACAGTTCCTATAAATGTAGATAGTAATTACTGTTACAACCAATTTTTTTAAAAAGCCACTTTCAAATTTTATTGTTCAATCAAAAAAATGCTTTGATTTTTGCAGCACTTGCATCCGAGACTGAAGCTGCCATGAAATACTACAGCACAAGTGTTGCGACGCAAGAAACGATGCCACGAAGAACCGTAGCTTGTAACCCCAAAATATATTTAGTAAATGAGCGAACTGAAAGTTTATAATTCATTAACGAGGGAAAAAGAAGTTTTTACATCCATTACGCCGGGGCATGTGGGCTTGTATGTATGCGGACCAACGGTGAGCGGCGAAAGCCATTTGGGGCATGCACGGCCGTATGTTACATTTGATATTGTGTATCGCTGGCTGATGCATTTGGGTTACAAGGTTCGCTATGTGCGCAACATTACCGATGCAGGGCATTTTGAAGAAGAAGGCCGTGCTGCAGAAGATAAAATTTCGAAGAAAGCGATACTGGAAAAACTGGAACCGATGGAACTGGTGCAGAAATATACCAACCTGTATCATTGGGCCATGCACCAGTTAAATAATCTTGACCCCACAATTGAGCCTACAGCAACCGGCCATATTGTTGAGCAAATTGGTATGATCGAAAAAATTATTGCAGATGGTTATGGCTATGTAACCAACGGCTCGGTGTATTTTGATGTAGAAAAGTATAATACTGATTATTCAAAAAAAGGCGAACCGTATGGCATGTTAAGCGGAAGAGTTTTAGATGATATGATCTCCACCACACGTGATTTGGATAACCAGGAAGAAAAGCGTAACACGGCTGATTTTGCTTTATGGAAGAATGCACCGCCGGAACATATTATGCGCTGGAAAAGCCCGTGGGGTGAAGGTTTCCCGGGCTGGCATATTGAATGTTCTGCTATGAGTACAAAATATTTGGGTGAGCAGTTTGATATTCATGGCGGCGGTATGGACCTGCAGTTTCCTCACCATGAATGCGAGATTGCACAAAGCAATGTTTGCAACGATAAAATTCCTGCCCGTTACTGGATCCATAATAATATGATCACCATCAACGGCAGGAAGATGGGCAAGAGTTATAACAATGTAATTACATTAACGCAATTGTTCAGTGGCAATAACCCAATATTGTTACAGGCGTATCACCCGATGGTAATTCGTTTTTTTATTCTGCAAACACATTACCGTTCTACATTGGATTTTAGTAATGAAGCATTGCAGGCGAGTGAGAAAGGCTTGAAACGTTTGAGTGAATCATATGAGAATCTTAAAAAGCTGCGGGCTGTAAGTGGTGAGCCGCGAGCCAATGCAGCCAATGCAGAGCTTGATGCGAAAGTGAACAAGCTTTTAAGTGAATTCGATGATTTTATGAATGACGATTTCAGCACAGCAAAAATATTGGCGAATATGTTTGAACTGGTGCCTGTGATCAATGGTATAAAAGACAAGCATGTTGCAGCGGATGCATTGAGTGCAGAAACATTCGGCCTGTTGCAGGATAAAATGAAATTATACATTGAAGATATTCTTGGCTTGCAGTTGCACATAACAGGAGATGATAATAAGCTGGAAGGCATTATTAATCTGCTCATCAATATGCGTAAAGATGCCCGTGCAAAAAAAGATTATGCAACAAGTGACCGCATCCGCAACGAGTTGCTGGCAATTGGCATCCAGTTGAAAGATGATAAGGATGGGAATATTAGTTATGTGATAAATTAACCTCACCCCATCCCCCCTCCACAAGTGGAGAGGGGCAAGAACCACATCGAATAAAATGAATCACCTTGATTTTTTTTACACTAAAAAAGTCCTCTCTGAAGGGAGGATTTAGGAGGGCTTATGAATAGAACTTCCATGTTATCTCAACTTGATGAAAACAAAACATGGGATGTATTGATAATCGGTGGCGGTGCAACAGGTTTAGGTACTGCCGTTGATGCGGCTTCACGGGGGTTATCTACTATATTAATAGAAGCAGAAGATTTTGCAAAAGGCACATCAAGCCGTTCTACAAAACTCATTCATGGCGGTGTAAGATATTTGGAACAAGGCAACCTTAAACTGGTGCGCGAAGCATTAAAAGAAAGAGGATGGTTATTAAAGAACGCTCCATCGGTTGCGCATACACTTGGTTTTATAATTCCGTCATTCTCTTTCATGCAGAAATTATATTACGGCACTGGTTTGAAATTGTATGATTTTCTTTCTGCCAAGCTTAGTTTAGGCAAACCAAAATTCATCAGCAGGAAAACAATAGAAAAAATATCTCCGGCTATTGATCAGAAAAACCTGAAAGGCGGAATTGTTTATTATGATGGCCAGTTCGATGATGCAAGGCTTGCTATAAATCTTGCCAATACTGCTGTACAATATGGCGCAGTATTGATCAATTATTGTGAGGCGACAGCATTATTAAAAAAGAAAATTAAACCAACCGACAAACAGGAGAAAGTTTGTGGGGCTATTGCATATGATTACGTCAACAACAAAACCTTTGAGATAAAAAGCAAAACAGTTATTAATGCAACAGGTGTTTTTGTCGATGATATTCTGCAGATGGATAATAAAGATGTGGCAGACATTGTAACGCCGTCGCAGGGTATTCACCTGGTGGTTGATAAAAAGTTTTTTCCCGGGGATCATGCGTTGATGATACCTAAAACAGATGATAAGCGTATATTGTTTGCCGTGCCCTGGCATAATAAAGTGGTGCTGGGCACAACAGATACAGAAATAGAAGACATAACAGATGAACCTGTTCCATTAAAGGAAGAAATAGATTTTGTACTAAATCATGCCAACCGTTATTTAAAAACCAATATCACGCTTAACGATGTGTGCAGCATGTTCGCAGGCCTCCGGCCGCTGGTAAAAACAAACGGTGTTACAAATACCTCAATGCTCAGCAGGGATCATATTATCATTGTGTCTACATCTGACCTGATAACAATCACCGGTGGCAAATGGACAACCTATCGCAAGATGGCCGAAGACGCTGTAAACAATGCCATATTTATTGCAAAGTTTTCTTACAAACATCCGGTTACGAAAAACCTTGCGATACACAGCAGTGCATTTGATGCCATCAATTATGACGATGCCGTTGAAAAAATCTATTCAGCAGGGAACATAAAAAAATTTGTTGAAGAGGAAATGGCTGTAAGCATTGAGGACATACTTGCGCGCAGAACAAGATTGTTATTTCTTGATGTAAGAAAGGCCTTACAGGCAGCACCTACCGTAGCCAAAACCATGGCGGCTGTTTTACAAAAAAATGAGGAGTGGATACAAACCGAAATTGATAGCTTTACGGATGTTGCAAAAAATTATTTGCCGTAATTAGTTCACAGGTTTACGAGTTCAAATGTTTATATATAGAGGAATAAAAATAACTGGTGAACATGTGAACTTGTGAACATTGAAACTAAATAAAACACTGAAACATCTAAACTTCTAACGTATGACTGCTTTTACCGGTGAATTTGTTGGCACTGCCATATTAATTATTTTGGGCGACGGTGTTGTAGCCAATGTATTATTAAATAAAACAAATGGCTTTAACAGCGGCTGGATCGTGATAACAACAGGCTGGGCGATGGCTGTTTTTACAGCTGTACTTGTAAGCGCTCCATCAAGCCATGCACATTTGAATCCAGCGGTTACCATTGCATTGGCTTGCGCAGGCAAGTTCAGTTGGTCGTTGGTGCCTGAATATATTCTTGCGCAAATGTTAGGCGCAATGCTGGGTGCATTTATTGTTTGGATTGCTTACAAACAACATTTTGATGCTACTGATAATGTAGCCAACAAATTGGCTGTGTTTTGTACAGGGCCGGCCATCAGGAATCCTCTTTATAACCTGGCAACAGAGATCATCGGCACATTTGTTTTTGTTGTAGCGGTGCTGCATATTATAGCTCCTTCAGATGTTCTCGGTTCTGTAAGCGCATTGCCTGTTGCGTTTGTTGTATTTGGTGTGGGTTTAAGCCTTGGCGGGCCAACCGGCTATGCTATCAATCCTGCACGCGACTTAGGTCCGCGTATCATGCATGCTATTCTTCCAATAAAAAATAAAGGGACCAGCGATTGGAAACATAGCTGGATACCCGTTTTCGGGCCTATCATCGGCGCGGTGATCGCAGCGTTGCTGTTTAGATAATACAAATTATTTTATCATTGTCTTTTTGTATTAAGCCATAAACCTGCAGTAATTGTTATACCACGCATAAAACCTTTATCAGGGTAATCTTCACCCTGCGATGTACCAATATTAGTTACACGCAGTAAATATTTCAGCTGGTACATTGAATATTGAAGATTAATATATGGCGAAGCTTTACTTTTTAAATGAACTCCTGCCCCGGTTCCTAAATAAAAGCCGCCGGTATGCTTATATTCAAGTTTAAAATCACCATTCCCGTCTTTTTCAATAAATGATGAATAATAATTATTGATGACATAACCCGGATCTATGTGAAAGAAGTAAACGAATTTATTTGAAGACAGAGATGCTTTTACTGTAGCAAAAAGCGGTGCAGATAAATTTGATTGATCTGTAAATTTCAATAACTGCAAGCCGGCACCTGCTGATATCGATTTATCAATAGAATAATTGGCAATTAATTCTCCGCCATAATTATTTACATCATGACCATTACTTACATCATTACCAAAAAATGAAACAACAGGTGCTGCCTGAATGCTTGTTAGTTGTGCTTCCGATGTTACTGCATACATTGATATTAAGAGAACAGGCAGAAGCTTTTTCATGATGAAACATTTACTTCAAATTTATACTGTCGCAATGAAAAAGATTGCTAAAACTCTTTAACAGGAATTGCAGATCGGTAAATAAATATTTTCATGGTGTTATCCACTCTTCAAACATCTTCAACATATCTTTCAAACCATCATCAGAATGCATAACTGCAGTTTGTTCTAATGTTTCCTTAGCAACTTCAGAAGCTCTTGAGCGCATTTGTTTTTCATATGCGGCAATAGCATCTTGTGTATTATTGAAAGATGGATCAGTTAAACAGTTACACAATTCCAACGCATCCAGCATTGCCATGTTTACACCTTCGCCTGCATACGGAGGCATTAAATGCGCTGCATCGCCCAGCATTGTAAGATTGGGCAATGATTCCCAGGTTTGATCTAAAGGCATGCAATATTGCGGGCGTGGAATAAAATTTGGTTCAGCATTTTCAAATAACTCAAGCCATATTGCATTCCAACCTGCATATTCTTTTTTAAACCAATCAGCAAGGTGTTCATTGCTTGTAAAATCAATTCCACTGTCATTAATCCAATTTTCATCAGCTTTAAAGGCAGGATAAAATTGCAAACTGCCATCGCCTTTTGCACTTACGACTAAAGTTTTTGCATCACTCAAAACGAACAGCTTCCCTCCTTTCAATAACTTATTTATTTGCGGCGCTTTTATTTCAGCATCGTACACTGTGGCTTCAATGGCAGTAAGCCCAACATAAAATGGCTTTATAGAAGTTATGTACGGGCGAATCTTTGAATTAGCTCCATCGGAAGCAATTACAATATCTGCTGTTGCGGTTGAGCCGTTCTTAAATTCAAGCTGCCATTTATTATTCACTGATTTCATTGAGATAAAATAACTATCCCACACCACAGTATTTGGCTCTAATGATTCCAGCATTATTTTTCTTAACGGGCCGCGATCAATTTCAGGACGAAAATATGCATCGCCAAATGTTCCGTTTTCTGTACTTGTATTATCATTATATAACACGTTTGCATGCTTATCCAATATACTCATACGATCTGCGCCCGGACGATAATTTTCTTTAAACGCTTCTATCAATCCTGCTTCACGCAGAGCCTTTAAACCCGAATCATCGTGCAGATCAAGTGTTGCACCTTGCACGCGCACATCTTTATTTACATCACGTTCATATACTTTTACAGCAGCGCCCTTTAAATGTAAAAGTCTTGCCAGTGTTAATCCGCCGGGGCCGCCGCCAACTATTGCTATTTGTTTATTCTGAATTGCATTCATTGTTGTTGTAATAATTTTTAAAACTATGATTTATTGATTATTAAAAAGGCTCTCTGATGAAAGCCTTTTTAACTTAAAGTTGTTTGAATTAATTATTGAAGTTAGGAATGTAAACCGATGATGCCATTCTTTATGCAGCACAAGGGAGTGACACAACCGTGCTCGATCGGAGTTCATTTGCTGGTAACAAAAAATTATTCAAACAACTTTTAATCTGCTGTTGATTAAATTAATTAACAGGTATATCCTGCTGCGGTGTTTCTTTACCGGGAATTAATGGTAAACTTACCTGCAACACTCCATCAGTATAATTTGCTTTGATGTTTGTCGTATCAATACTTTCATCAATAGTGAATGTGCGTTCAAAAGCGCCGCGGCTATATTCTTTTTTTATCCAATCGGGCGATGTTAAACCTTCGGGCGGCATATAAGAAACAGTAAGCTCCGTGCCTTTTGTTTTTACGTTGAAATTTTCTTTTACACGGCCCGGAGCAAACACCAACAACTCATAACTGCTGCCTGTTTTATACACGTTTACCGGTGCGCGAAAAATTGATTGCATAAACGGATGATGACGCCTTCCGTGAGCGGCGTTAAATGGTGCGAATGAATGTCTGTTGTACATAAATTGTTCTTTTGTTTTTATTGTTCTGTTTAATAATTACCGTTTGTTGAATCGCTTCGGCGATCATGATCTTGTTTTGATCTTTCATCACGATTGCGATCGTATCTTTCATCGCAATGGTGATAACGATTGTAGTAAGGATAGCGTTCATAATAATATCCTGACCTGCCAAAAGCAATGTTCAGACTGATGATAGTTGCAATGGCTGATATCAATCCTATAAAAAATAATCCGCCTCTTCTTTTCATGATTAATAATTTTATTGTTGAATGATTTTATTCTGCTGCAATGTTTGTTGCAAATAATTCCTTCTCCATTTTTTGAATAAATGTTTTGCGTTCTTCCTCACTCATGCTGTGCCAGCGTTGTGTGTAAGATGGATTCCAGAAATAATTTCTGTGGTAATGATCATTCCAATTACCTCTTCGCCATCTTCTCCATACGAATAATCGTATGCAGAAAAATACCAGGAAGAAAATAAAAAAGAACCTGAACGGAAACGGAATAAAGAATAAAGCTGCGCCTATAATTATTCCTGCTAATATGGCTTTTAAAACCTGCCTCGTCTTCATAACTTCAATTTTTAAATGATTGTTTATTAAGAAGACGGGCAGCAAAAGAAATTACTTTACACTTTCACATATTTAATTTGCCCGTTGTTTTTGACCAATGTAAAACCTGTTGCGATCATCCATACGAATGAACCAAGGCGGGCAACCGGTAATAAAAAATTTGCAGGATAATATAGCAGGCTGAAAGACGAAAGTTCTGCAATTAATGCTGTAACAAGTCCAAGTATAGCAATCCATTTTGGTGTATAATGACCGAAAAGGCAAGGCACAGAAATACCTGCCATTAATAATCCCAACGGCACTATAAATGCAACACCACCTGTGGCAAAGCTGAAAAATTGCAGGATCTGCACCATGTTGATGTTATCAACAATGCCCGGTTGCGTAAGTATCCATGCACTCAAAGAAGAAAGCGTCATAAAAATGGAGGCAGCAATACCACCAAACAAAGCGATGTTGACACCTGTAACATTAACACCAAGAAAATGTAAACGACTTATTGCAGCAGCTGTAAAAATTCCTAAAGGAATGGCTGCACCAAACTGAAGAAATGTATTTATACGTATTATCCCGATATACTTTAATAATGATGATTGTGCTTGTTGAATATCTCTGTAAGGATTTGGAAATGCTTCGCCTTTTGATGCAATACCCAACAGTAACAAGCTTGATGCAAATAATGCTACATGTACTACTGCAAGAATACCCGGATGCGGGCCACGATGTACAGCGTAAGGACTATTAACCGGTTGTTCAGCTTTCACAAAGATGGTTTTTAGGAAAGACGGACAGGAAAAGAAATTACTTTAAATCAGTTAGATTTTTTTTAGCGGGATAAATACTCAATACCCAATATTCAACAATCAATAATCAAAATTGTAGACGAAATGAAAATTGAATATTGGGTATTGAATATTTAAATGCCTTCATGCACGTGCTAACTCACTCTTCTGTTATGCAGCAACTTGTCAACCGCATCTGTGAAAGAACCTGCGCGGGTTACCTCACCTGCATTTACGAAATAAATTTCATCGGCATTTTCAATAGTATTAAGGCGATGAGCAATTATAATACGCGTGGTGCTTTCGGGCAGTTTGTTCAATATATCTTCCAGCAATTGTTCAGTAACGGTATCAATGTTGGCAGTGGCTTCATCTAAAATTAATATTTCAGGATTGCGCAATACTGCACGCATAAATGCGATCAGTTGCTTTTGTCCTAAACTAATATTATCGCCACCGGATATAACTTTTGTTTGTAACCCGTTTTCAAAAACCGTAAGAAGGCTTTGCAGGTTGGCATCCTCTATCACTTTCCCTACCTGCTCATCAGAATAATCCTGGTACACATCATTACCATATAAAATATTCTCTTTTACTGTTCCTGTAAACAGGAATGGTTCCTGTAAAATGAACCCGATCTTTTTCGTGCGTTCTTCGGGCGTAAAAGATCGGATGTCTTTATTATTCAATAAAACCGTTCCTGTTGTTGGATCGTATAAACGCGCAATCAGTGAAGCAGTAGTTGTTTTGCCACCACCTGTGGGTCCTACAAATGCATAGGTTTTTCCCTTTGATAATTTCAAAGAAACATTATGCAATATCTCTTTGCTTTCATCATAACCAAAATGTACATCTTTGAATTCCATCACTGCATCGGATAATACTGTTGTTCCATTATTGACCGTAACAATATCTGTTTCGAGAGAAAGAATTTTCGCTATCCTGTCCCAACCGGCAATGGCAACCTGGAAGCTTGCCCATAATGCAGCCAACTGCCGTAGCGGATTATAGAAATAAGTAGAATACGCCAGATAACTTACAAGCAATCCAACAGAAAAACTTCCCACAGCTATAAGATGAATACCATACGTTAACACGATCACTTGAGCAAAGCCTGAAAACAAACTAAATACAGGCAAAAACAAATTATTAGCAAGCCCTGAACCAATAGCTGTTTTATAATTTTGTTGATTGGCTTCTTCAAATCTTTTCCTGAAATAATCGCGGCGGTTGAAAGCAATGATCACTTTAAAATTGTTGAGGCTTTCCTGTATTTCGCCACTCATGCCACCAACACTTTTTAAATTCATTGCGTTCTTTTTCTTTACCCAAGGTGAAACCAGTTTTGTAAATATCAAAATAAGTACGCCGGGTGCAAGCGCTGCTACACCAAGGTTAAAATGAATGGACAAAAGAAAAATTCCTGCACCGGTCATTGTCATAATACTGCCGATAAACTGCATTAAACTCTGCGAGAAAAAAGCGTTTATCTTATCTGTATCATTGTTCACTCTTGATATAAGATCGCCGGCTTTGTTGGCATTAAAAAATGCAACCGGTAATGATTGGAGTTTATGAAAAATTGTATTGCGTAAAGTGAACAACATTCTTTGACTAACGCTGCCCATGAGTTTGGTTTGAAAATAACTTGTGAATAAACCAATTAGATACATTACCAAAAGAACAGATGAAAATAACAGCACACCATCATAATCTTTGTGCTGTACATACGTGTCAATGGTATAACCAATAATTAATGGGCCAAACAGGTTAAGCGATGAGTTAAGCAGTATGATGAAAAAAGCCAGCAGCAAATTTTTCTTTTCATGCGTTATCAGTTGCAGCAAACTTCTAAGCGCCGACCATGTTGAAACTTTTCCCTTCTTATTTTTATTATCCGTTTCATTAAGATTGTAGTTCATAGTTACTGGTACTTTTTTGTGAATTCAATAACTGCACATATTCCGGGCTGGTGTGTAAGAGTACTTCATGTTTACCGATGGCTATGATCTCGCCCTGCATTAATAAAATTATCTGGTCATACTGTTCAACGGTGTTTATTTTTTGAGTAATAGATATTAAGGTTAGCCCCGGATAATTTTTTTGTATGTTATCAAGAATTTTCTTCTCAGTATTGTTATCAACTCTTGAAGTAAAATCATCCAGCAATAAAATTTTCGGGTTCAGTGCGAGTGCACGTGCAAGCATAATCCGTTGCTTTTGTCCGCCCGAAAGACTTGATCCGCGTTCAGAAATAACCGTGCTTAACTTATCAGGCAGGCTATTAATGAAATCATTTAGCTCTGCTGTTTCAATTGATTTTTCGAGTGATGCATCTGTAACGATATCGCTGAATGCAATGTTTTCCCTGATGCTCATATTAAAAATGATGCTGTCCTGGAAAACAAATCCTAACTGTTTATAAAAAGATTCACTGCTATATTCTTCAATGGAATTACTATCAAATTTTATAATGCCCGATGTAGGTTTTATTAATCCTGTAAGCAGGTACAACAGTTGCGTTTTACCTGCTGCTGTAGGTCCGATAACTGCAATGCGTGAACCCGGTTCAACATCAAAAGATATATCTTTCAACACAGGCGTTTGCCCGTATAAAACATTTACGTTTTGCAAACCGATTGCACCTTCCAACTCTTTTGTGATAGTACCTGTTTCGGGTAAATCAGGCGATTCAATTACATTACTGATACGTTGATAAGAAGCAGTTGCCTGCGCAATTACATTGCTCATAAAACCAATAATAAGTATTGGAAATATAAGCATAGAAAGATAACTGTTGAACGCAGCAAAATTGCCAAGGCTCATGCTTCCGTTTATTACAAAATGACCACCTACAGCCAATATAGTAAGCGCTGCAATATTTGAAGTAAACGTAATAACAGGAATGAGGCCTGCAAATAGTTTCAGAATAGATAAACCAAAATCTCTTGCCTTTGTATTGGCTTCCAAAAATTTATTGTATTCAGATTGCTGTGAGTTTACTACGCGTATAATAGCGGCGCCTAAAATACTTTCATTGATCACTTTATTCAGCCAGTCTATTACAGCCCTGCTTTGTATAAACAGTGCGCGTACTTTTTTAAGCACTACAAAAAATGTTATACCAATGATTGGAATGATAGCAATTACACACAAAGCCAGTTTCCAGTTTATGGTTATTAATAAAATGCTCGCGCCAACAATTATGAATACCGAAGAAATGATAGAAACAATTGCCTGCGATATAAAAAGTTTTATCGAGTCAACATCAGCAGTAAGATTAGTCAATAATTTAGATGGATTTGCTTCCTGTATAAAAGCATAAGACTGCGTGGATATTTTATATGAAAGTTTTGTGCGCAGGTCTCTTGCCACACGCTCTGAGGTGTATGTTTGTAAAATACTTTGCGCGTAAGTGAATATAAATATGCTGATGACGGCTGAAAGAAATTGTACGATTATTTTATTGTAAGAAAATTGCCCGATGCTAAAAGAATCTATACCTGATGATATCAATTTAGGTATCCATAAATTGATCCCGTTACTCAACAGAGTAAAAACGATCAGCAGGATAACAATACCTGAATATGGCTTTAGTAAACTTAAAATTCCCGGTTTTTTCTTCATTTTATTAAGCAGTATTTTATAACATAAATGTTATTGGATATTCAATTTTAATTTCACCATGTTAATATAACAGGCTATTCAACTGGTTCGCAAAAATATTCCTGTTTCTAATGGAAATAGAGCTTGTTTTAGGTTTAGCCACAAAAAGTGTAGGTAAAGTAATGAAAATAGCAGGCGAATTTTTTACAGATCACATTTATCAAATTATTATTCTTGTCCCGGCCTTCTGCAACGCTGCCGCCACTCTTCGCGAAATTTAACACGTTCTTCATCGCTCATGTTCTTCCATTTTTCTCGCCATTCCTGGCCGCGCCCACGCCACATTTCAGGCCTTCTGTCTCTCATCCTTCCACGAAAGCTGCCAAATAAAATGCGGCATAGTATCAATAAACCAAGTGCCTGTCCATAATTTATTCTGGAAGCGTGTATAGCATCAGGCAAAACTGCATTCCATAACAACATTACAATTAAACCAACCAGTAATGTAATTGGAATAATAAAAAACGGGAAATCAAAAAATATTTTTCTTCTGTTACGTGGCATAACAAATAATTTAATAATTTATAAATTCATTATACAAATCTTCAAGACGTTTGCGCAAATGCAGAACCGCATAACGCTTTCTGGAAATAATTGTTTTAATATTTTCATTTTTCATATTAGCTATCTGCTGCAATGTTTTGTCTTCAAGTTCATTTAAAATAAAAACGTCGCGCTGGTTTTGCGGCAGCTCATCCAAGGCTTCAAATAAAGTCTCCCAAAATAATTGCTGTAATTCTTTTGTATCGGGATTGTTTTCATCAGCCAAAAAAATTTCAGCAATGTTCAATCCTTCATCATCATCTGTAAAAAAATCTTCAAGGCTATTCTCCTTTTTCTTACGGTATTTATCTGTTATTTTATTTTTTGCTACGCGATATAACCAGCCGCTGACGCTGTCAATTTCTTCGGGCGATGATTGATTGCTTAACTGGTACCACACATCCTGCAAAATATCTTCAGCATCTTCATTTGTAGGCACACGGCTGCGTATGAACCCAAACAATTGTTTGCCATAAGATTTAATTGCCTGTACTATGTTAGCTTTCTCTCCGGCTATCTCAGCCATGCCTGCCATTTGTAATGAAGACGAATAAAAAATAAATTTACTTTAAACAGGTTTAAATAAAATGGAGATATTAATGATTTAAGGAGATAATATCAGGAAACGGGTAACAGAAAACTAAATGTAGCGCCGCTGCCCAATTCGCTTTCCACCCAAATTTTTCCATTCTGTGCTTCAACAAAATCTTTTGAGATAGCGAGGCCAAGCCCAACGCCTTTTTCGTTTGAACCGGGTACTTTAAAATAACGATCGAATAGTTTGGGTTGATATTCTTTTGCAATACCTTTTCCATGATCTCTTACAGAAAAAATTATGTTGTTGTCCTGTTTGTAAATACTTGTTTCAATCGCACTGTTTTCTGAAGAATATTTTATTGCGTTGGTTAAAAAGTTATTCAGCACCCAGGTTGTTTTGTCTTCATCCGCATTTATGCTTGGAAGATTTTCTTCAATAGTATTTTTTATGCAGATGTTTTTTTCTCTTGCATTTGTTTCAACAGCTTTGATCGCATTCTCAATTATAACTTTCGGATTAACCTGCTTAATGTTTAACTGTATTTTTCCTGCTTCTACCTGCGACATATTGAGCAACTCGCTCAATATTTTCAACATGCGTTGATTATCTTCTTTCAGGTTTGTTATCAGTTCTTTTTGTTCTGATGATAAATTTCCGGTTCGTGCATCTTCCAGTAATTTCAAACTAAAATCAGAAGCAGCCAATGGTGTTTTCAGTTCATGGGAAACGGTGGCAATAAAATTTGTCTTGGCTTCATCCAGCTCTTTAAATGAAGTAATGTTTTTCAGAACAATCACTTTGCTTTGCGAATCGTTCTGGCTTACTTCAATTGTTTCTTTTATAAAATAATTTTCATGATCCTGCACAACAATTTTAAACGGAATGGAATTATTGTTTTCAATTAAAAATTTAAACAGGTCATTTCTTGATACAACTTCTTCAGCTTTCTTTCCAACAGTATCTTCATTACGTAAATTCAATAATTGCAAAGCCTGTTCATTTGCAAACAAAATAATATTGTTTTTATCGAGACCAATACTTGCATCTTTCAAACTGTTTATTACAGCTTCTGCACGGCTTTTCTCAAACAATAATTTATTCAGGTTTGAACTTTCAAAATATTGTAACCGTTCAGCCATGTTGTTGAAAGAATCTGCAAGCTTTCCAAATTCATCTTTATTATTTATATGAATGCGATAGTTATAATTTTTTTCTGCGATCTGCTTTATTGCATCCGTAAAGCTGTTGATAGGATTGGTTATTACCGAAGGAAAGTTCACTAAAAAAGTTAATGCTATAATAAACATACACGCAGCAATAGCAATGATGATCGTAAGCGCATCTTCAGCCGTTTTTTTTGCACTGGTACTTTTGCGTTGAATGGCCTGCATATTTAATGCGAGTATTGATTGGAGCTTCGTTTCTATTTCCTTCCTGGTTTGCCTGCTTGTATCACCCAGCTTCAGCTTATTAAAATCTTCGCGTAAAACTTTTGTTGCATCGCCTTCGCCCTGTTCTGTTACATTGGCTTCTTGTTTTTTCAATGCATCTTCAAAGTTGATTACAGCTTTATCATCCGTTTCATCAACTTTATCTAATTGCTGCTGCATTGTATGGCAGTAAGACAAACTCTCATAATTTGCCTTCAATATATTCTGCTCTTCATTCTTTAGCGAGGCAACATAATAAATGCCTACGCCGCCTGTTATCATTAATAAAAGAAACAGGAAGAATGTACCATACCATATTTTCTTTTTAACTGTAACTGCCATTATGAAAGGATAACAATATCAATATTATTTTTTGAAAGTGTTTTGAGCAATTGATTAAATGAACTTGTTCTTAAAATAACCTGGAAAAGGTTGATGTGCGGCTTGCCCAAACAAATGGTTGTGATCTTATTTTCCACGGCTGCTTCAATAATTGTTGCAGCAATATTATTGTCTTTTTTCCGAATGATTTCTGCGCCAAGTTCCGTTGCATTTTTAAAATTATTAATTAAATGCCTTTGCGCAGCAAGCTGAATTTTATTTGCAGATTCTTTTTCTGTTTGCACATATAACAGAAACCACTTGCTATTGTAATAAGATGCAAGCCTCGCTGTTTTACGAATGATGTGTTGTGCAATTTCATGATTGGAAGAAATACAGGCAAGAAAACGTTCATGGCGAAATGGTGTTTGTTTCGCGGTGATCTGGTAATCCACTTTACGTTCAACCTGCCCGGCAACTTCTTTTAATGCCAGCTCGCGTAATTGCAATATCTTTTCAGGCTGAAAGAAATTGCTCAATGCCTGCTGGATCTTTGAATGATCATATATCTTGCCTTCTTTCAAACGTGCTATCAACTCATCTGCGGGCAGATCAATGTTCACTACTTCGTCTGCCAACTGCAACATTTTATCAGGCACACGCTCTGTTACATCAATCCCTGTTATTTGTTTTACCTCATTATTGATGCTTTCAATGTGTTGTATGTTGATGGCAGTAATTACATTAATGCCTGCGTTGATAATATCCAGTACATCCTGCCAACGTTTTTCATTCTTGCTGCCCGGGATATTTGTATGTGCTAACTCATCAACAATAACTACTTCAGGATGTAATAACAAAATTGCATTTACATCCAATTCATCCAGCCGCTTGCCTTTATAAAAAACTTCACGGCGGGGAATAAGAGATAAACCTTCTAATAATGCTTTTGTTTCTTGTCTGCCATGTGTTTCAACAAGGCCAATTTTTACATTGATATTATTGCGCTGCAAAGCATGCGCTTCCTGCAACATGCGATAGGTTTTACCTACGCCGGCGCTCATGCCAATGTAAATTTTCAGATTGCCTTTTTTAGCGGTGATAATATGTTCTGCAGATGTTTCTATGACTATTCTATTTAAACTTTTACTGATTTTTAAGATTGAACTCTGATTGCACGTCATTTCGACGAACGAGAAATCTCTTGCTTGTCAGGCTGTATGATTTTGCAGAGATGTCTCGTTGCTTCAATATGACGAAAACAAGTTCTTCTATTTCATTTCGTTCAACGCAATATTTAATTTCAACACATTCACTTTTGATGGACCGAATAAACCTAACAACGGACCATCAGTATGTACATCAACCAATACATTGAGTCTACTTTCATCTATATGCCTGATCGCAGAAATGCGTTTGATCTGAACTTTTGCAGCAGCAGGAGAAAGATCAGGATCTTCACCGCTGCCCGATGCAGTTACCAGTTCTGCAGGAATATCTTTTTTATCAATGCCGGGATTGTGAACAAGAAAAGTATCAATTCTATCCTGTACTGTTTTTAAATACTCAGGATTGGTTGGCCCTTTATTTGAACCCGCTGAACCTGCAGCATTATAATCAACTGCTGATGGGCGGCTCCGGAAATATTTATCATCTGTGAACTTTTGACCAACTATTGCATAGCCAACAACTTTACCGTTTACCGAGATGGTTTCACCATCGCCATGGCCGGGTGTAAGTTTACCAAGAGCCATTATGAATAAAGGATAAATAACTGAACAAAATATCAATAATACCAGTGTAAGTTTTATTGATGGTAGAATATACTGTTTCATACTATTAAGTTTTATAATAAGGTTGCAGGATTATTTAATAAATACCGTGATCAACATATCAATCAATTTTATTCCAATAAATGGTATTACAATGCCCCCAAAACCATAGATAAATAAGTTCCTTCTAAGCAATGCACTTGCACCGATAGGCTTATAAGCCACACCACGCAATGCCAGCGGAATAAGCATCGGAATAATGATCGCATTAAAAATTACTGCAGAAAGAATAGCAGTTTGCGGACTTGTAAGATGCATGATATTCAGCGCCTGCAATGACGGGATTGAAACAATGAACAATGCCGGAACAATAGCAAAATATTTTGCCACATCATTTGCAATGGAAAATGTTGTGATCGTTCCTCTTGTTATTAATAATTGTTTTCCTATTTCAACAATTTCAATAAGCTTGGTTGGATCATTATCCAGGTCAACCATGTTGCCTGCTTCTTTTGCAGCTTGTGTTCCACTGTTCATTGCAACACCAACATCAGCCTGTGCAAGCGCAGGTGCATCGTTGGTTCCATCGCCCATCATCGCAACAAGCTTCCCACCTGTTTGTTCCTGTTTGATGTAGTTCATTTTATCTTCCGGCTTTGCTTCAGCAATAAAATCATCAACACCTGCTTTTTCTGCAATGAACTTTGCAGTTAAAGGATTATCGCCGGTAACCATTACGGTCTTTACTCCCATTTTGCGTAAACGTTCAAAACGTTCCTGTATGCCTGGTTTAATAATATCCTGTAATTCGATAACACCGGTTGCTTCATCATTATAACTTAACACCAGCGGTGTTCCGCCATTGCCGGCTATTTCTTTTGTTTTATTAATAATGAACGGAGAGATCGTATTACCTGCTCTTTCCACTTTATTTTTTTATAGCATCGAATGCACCTTTGCGGATATGCATGTTGTGCATATCAATTCCGCTGCTTCTTGTTTCTGCAGTAAACTCAACAAAGTGTGCTTCGCTTTTATCAATGTTTGGTTTAACAAAACCGTTTTGTACAGCCAATTCAATGATTGATTTTCCTTCTGGCGTTTCATCAGCCAGTGATGCCAGTACGCAGGCTTCAATAAATTCTTTTTCACTTTGTATTCCATCAGCCCAAAACTTTGTTGCCTTGCGGTTACCAATTGTTATCGTTCCCGTTTTATCTAATAATAAAGTATCAATATCTCCGGCTGTTTCAACGGCTTTACCGCTTTTGGTAATTACGTTGGCACGTAAAGCTCTGTCCATTCCTGCAATACCAATAGCGCTTAACAAGCCACCAATCGTTGTTGGGATCAAACAAACAAATAAAGAAATATAAGACGCGATGTTAATGCTTGTTTGCGCATAATCTGCAAAAGGTTTTAATGTTACGCAAACGATGATGAAGATCAAAGTAAAGCTTGCGAGTAAAATTGTTAATGCAATTTCATTGGGTGTTTTTTGTCGTGATGCGCCTTCTACCAATGCGATCATTTTATCTAAAAAGCTTTCACCGGGTTCTGTTGTAACACGCACTTTAATCCTGTCGCTTAAAACTTTTGTACCGCCTGTTACGGAACTTTTATCGCCACCTGATTCACGAATAACCGGTGCGCTTTCACCGGTGATAGCGCTTTCATCAATGGTGGCAATGCCTTCAATAATTTCACCATCCATGGGAATGATATCGCCTGTTTCACAAAGGAACACGTCCCCCTTTTTTAGTTCTGCTGATGAAACGATCTTTATTTCATTGGTAAACATTTCACCAACGGGGAATATTTTTTTTGCAGGTGTATCCTGCCGTGTTTTGCGCAAACTATCAGCTTGTGCTTTGCCTCTTGCTTCAGCTATGGCTTCAGCGAAATTTGCAAACAGCACGGTTATAAAAAGTATTGCTGTAATGGCAATGTTATATGCTAAACTGCCCTGCGATGTTTCGCCGGCTGCAACCCATAAACATACACCTAACATAACTGCAGTGCCTATTTCAACCGTAAACATTACGGGATTGCGCACCATATAGCGCGGACTAAGTTTAATGAATGATTGTTTGAATGCTTCGCGAATCAATTCAGGCTGTAATAATTTATTTGAATTCTCTTTTGACATGATTGTATGCCCTCCTGGCCCCCCTAAAGGGAGGAATTATAAAAATTGATTTTAATTATATATAGTGTGCATAAAAGTCCCTTCAGGGATTTAGGGCCTCATACTGAAATATTCTGCGATCGGCCCGAGTGTAAGTGGTGGAAAATAAGAGAGCGCTGTAACGATAACGATCACAGCGATCGTCATAACACCAAATGTTGCGGAATCAGTTCTTAATGTGCCCGCAGATTCAGGAATGTATTTTTTATTTGCAAGTAAACCTGCAATAGCAACAGGACCGATGATGGGAATAAATCTTGCCAGCAACATTACAATGCCACCTGAAACATTCCACCATATACTGTTATCACCTAATCCTTCAAAGCCGCTGCCATTGTTGGCATTGCATGAAGTATATTGATACAGCATTTCTGAAAACCCATGATAGCCGGGATTATTTAACCAGGCAGAAGGTTTTTCAGCCCAATCAGCATTAGTATGATGAACAACAATGTAAGCTGCAAGCGCAGTTCCTGCTTTAATTAAGAATGCTGATAGAAGAGTTACTATCGCTGCAATTTTCACTTCACGTGCTTCCACTTTATGCCCTAAAAATTCGGGCGTTCGGCCAACCATCAAGCCTGAAATAAACACAGCAATAATGATAAAGATGAAATAGTTGAGTAATCCAACACCAACGCCTCCATATAATGCGTTTATCATCATATCTATCATTACAACACCACCGGATAAAGGCATTAAACTATCATGCATACCATTTACAGAACCATTGGATGTTGAAGTTGTAACAACACTCCAATAAGCTGTAGCTGCTGAACCAAGCCTTACCTCTTTTCCTTCCATTGCGCCGGTAGTCTGCGCAATCCCCATTCTTGTTATTTCGGGATTGCCTTTCGTTTCAAAATAAATATTGTTGATGCAAAACAAAATGAAGAAGAAGGTCATTACACCAAATATTACATAGGAGAGCTTTTTCTTCTTAAGGTAAAACCCTAATGAAAAAATCAACGCGATCGGGATTAATGCAATAGAAATAGCTTCAACTATATTGGTAAGATAATTTGGATTTTCAAACGGTACTGCAGAGTTTGCGCCAAAGTAACCGCCACCATTTGTTCCCATTTGTTTAATGGCAATCATGGCTGCAGCAGGGCCTCTTGAAACCTGTTGTGTATCGCCTTGCAATGTTATGATTGTATCCTTTCCTTTAAAACTGGTTGGTGTGCCGTTAAATGCAAGTATAATAGCTACAACAATTGATAAAGGCAATAATAATCTTGTAATGGATTTTATAAAAATGCTCCAGAAGTTGCCAAGATTGTTTGTTGTTTTTTCTTTGAATGCATTGAACAATGCGATCAAACACGCAATACCTGTAGCCGCACTGGTGAACTGCAAAAAAGTAAATACGAACAATTGCGTTAAATAGGTTGCTCCCGTTTCACCGGAGTAATCCTGCAGGTTTGTGTTGGTAACAAAACTAATGATAGAATTAAATGCAAGATCTGGTGTTTGGCCTGGATTATCATCAGGATTCAAAGGCAAATGACCCTGATATATCAGCATGAGGAAGCCATACACAAACCATAAAAGATTTATGGTAAGCATAGCTTTCAAAAATTCTTTCCAGTGCATGCCTTTGTTGGGATCAATTCCGCTAATGCGAAAAATAAAACGTTCAAGCGGATTCAGAAAATCCATAAATGTTCTTTCACCGGCGAAAACTTTTGCAATGTATTTGCCCAGTGGAATTGCCAGTAAAATGGTGATTAAAAATGTTACAATTACGCCTATTAATTCTGTGTTCATAATTATAAGTTGTAAGGCGATGAATTGTGAGCAGTTTTTGAAGCCTGTATGTTACACTTCATTAACCACTCACTCATCATCATTAAAATTTTTCCGGTTTTAATAATACATACACGAGGTATATAAAAACCACGATTGAAATGATCAATAGAATATCGTTTACCATAATTTAAATTTTATCAAAGAATTGAATGGATTTATACATGAGCCAGAATAGAATAAGTCCTCCAACAAAACATTCAGTTAATAACATAAATTTTTTTGTATTGATAAGCGAATAAGATGCCCGTGCCAATTATTTTTTGAATTGAACGCTGAAATGCAGTTGCAGTAATGGTTTAGCAGGTTTTAGTTTTATTTATAGATTCATGCCAAAACAAAAAACCCTTTCAAAATGAAAGGGTGCGTTTTCAAAATGAAAAAGTTTGTTTATGACCAGACATCCTTCATACCTGCTCCATACTTCCTTCATACCTGCTCCATACTCCCTTCATACTTACTCCGTGGTCTCTGTCTTTTACTGTGTCTTTTACTGTGTCTTTTACTGAAAAAATTTTACAGGTTAGGATCATAATACCGGATAGGCTTCACAGTATTTTACAATAATACTAAATAAGCTTTACAGTGTTTTAATTGCCGTAAAAAAGATGCGGTGCCCTTGTTTTGTTAAATGAAGCAGCTACGCCCAGGACTAAGACAGGAAGACATAAGCTACCAGGTAAATATGAGCCAGGTAATTAATGATTGAAATGGCATCCCATTCTTTTTTGTTGCATGGGAATGGGATAAAGCGTAAATTTTTAAAGCTGAAGTATTAACCCTAAAAGCATATAATTTTGATGCGATGGCAGTTCTGCTTATAATCATATTTATCGCAGGTTATATTTTAATTTCTTTCGAGACATATTTAAAAATAAATAAAGCGGCTATTGCTTTATTTACGGGCATTTTATGCTGGATTGTTTACATAGTTTCAAATAATGATATTGAAAACATAGAACCAGGATTGTCTGAAAGCATTTCAGAGATTGCACCTGTTATATTCTTTTTATTGAGTGCTATGACCATTGTTGAGCTCATTGACGCGCACAACGGTTTTGATATCATTACAAAAAAAATCAATCAGACCAGTAAACGCAAACTTGTATGGACAATAACACTGGTTACATTTTTCCTTTCGCCGATATTAGATAATCTAACTACAAGCATTGTAATGGTGTTGCTTTTGCGCAAGCTGGTTGATAATCCGAAACAAAGAATGGTCTTTATCGGGATGATCATTATAGCCGCAAATGCAGGTGGCGTTTGGTCGCCTTTAGGTGATGTAACAACCACTATGTTATGGATGGGCAGGCAGGTAACAGCAGAAAACATTTTGTTGAAGCTTTTTTTACCAAGTCTTGCCTGCGTGATCGCTCCTTTAATAATCTGTACATTTAAAATGCATGGACATGTAAGAACACCTGTGCAAACAATCAGCAGCAATAAAAGACAATTCAATATAAAACACCAGTATATTGTACTCATATCAGGCCTGGTAATACTTCTGTCTGTGCCTGTTTTAAAAATGCTTACAGGCCTTCCCCCTTATATGAGTATTTTGTTTGGGCTTGGGGTTTTATGGATCATCACTGAGATCATTCATATTAAAAAACCTGATGAAGAAAAGAATGAACTGACTGTAGCGAATGCACTAAGTCGAATAGATTCCCCAAGTATCCTTTTTTTTCTTGGACTACTGCTGGGCGTTGCTGCTTTGCAGGCTGCAGGTATATTACAGCTTACAGCAAATTGGCTTGATCATACAATTGCCAACGAAAATATAATTGTTGTATTAATCGGTTTGCTTTCATCGGTTGTAGATAATGTACCGCTGGTTGCAGCAGCCCAGGCCATGTATGGTTTAGATAAATTTTCTACAGACCACAATTTCTGGCTGTTACTTACTTATTGTTGCGGAACAGGTGGCAGCATTTTATTAATTGGCTCTGCGGCAGGTGTAGCGGCTATGGGCATGGAAAAACTGAGCTTTATCTGGTATTTAAAGAAAATAAGTTTTCTTGCAGTAATAGGTTTTTTTTCAGGTATCATTATTTATTTTCTGCAACAGCTCTTTATAAACTAAATGAAGATCATTTTATAATATACTCTTCAAGTTTCCTGTACAATGTTGTTAAACCTATTCCCAAATATTCCGCAGCCTTTGTTTTGTTACCGTTTGTATAACGCAATACTTTTTGAATATGATTTTTTTCAACGCTGCTAAGGCTTAAATCAGATGATGATGTTTGTGTATTGGATTGAATTTCATACGGAAGATCTTCCGGCAGAATTATATTGTCTGCTAAAATAACAGCGCGTTCCATTACATTTCTTAACTCACGAATGTTGCCTTTCCAGCTATAATTTTTTAAAAGTATCAATGCTTCATTACTCAATTTAAGTTTTGACTTATTCTCTTTTGACGCGTTTATATTTAAAAACAAAGTTGCCAATGCAGGAATATCTTCTTTACGTTCTCTTAATGCAGGCAATTGGATGGTGAATACATTTAAACGATAAAAAAGATCTTCACGGAAGCCGCCTTCCTGAATTGCTTTTTTTAAATCTT
>Ga0206903_10055_pt1 | contig 36591 bp, 26 predicted proteins | sample Alteio_BWOrgHeat_45_FD_152959 | JGI IMG/M metagenome (GOLD analysis project Ga0206903, IMG submission 152959) | Enriched cells from forest soil in Barre Woods Harvard Forest LTER site, Petersham, Massachusetts, United States -... | ecosystem: Environmental > Terrestrial > Soil > Temperate forest >... | reverse complement strand
GGCTTGATGTTGATGGCAAAAATGCTTTTATCTTTTTTGTTTTTTTCAATATAACTGAAGCGCGGCTTTCTCAGCTCACCAATAAATTGTGCGCCATTAACTAAATCATTGATCTTAGTAAACTGCGCAGGCGTAACAATATTTATGGATGTTTCTTTATCAAGAAATGATTCTACAATACAGGTATTGTTATCATATACAAACAAGCTTATGCCTGAAGGTCCTTCTATCTGAACAGGCAATTGTGCACCCATCGCTTCTCTTATTTTATTTAAGGCTTCTGCAGGTAGGTTGTACAAGTCAGAAAAATTATCAGGTATAGTGAGTATATATAAATGCCCTTTTGAATAATCCGCTTCATGTAAAATTGGCCAACCGTCTGAGCCGTTAATTCCTGAAACAATCTCCCATGAATCATTGGTAAGATATTCTATCTGCGGAATGAGTATCGGTTTATCGGCATGAATAAGTTGAAATGTTCCTGCGGTGTAGTCCTGCACAATTGCTTTGCGGTCTGTGTAACGCAATTCTGCAATATCATTCAAACCTTTATCCTGTAAATCTTTCAGCAATCCTGATGTAATGATCACCGTTTTACCTTCTGTTAATTGCTTTTTTATTTTATCAACAATAGCATTATCAAAAGCTGCTTCTTCAGTCAATAATATTATACTGTCTGCTGATGGAAACTCAGGCTCCATATTCATCGGCAAACCAATCATGCCCAAATAATTTTGTAAAAAATCTTCGCCAACAGAATGATAAGGACGATAACTTTTTATACCAACAGGCTTGCCCAGTTTATCCAGGAACTTATCTGTTTTTTCAAAAGTGTAACCGGCGATCCTTGCAATTGTTGTTGGTTTTGAAGGCACACCTCCGTTGTAATTCACCGGCTGCATCATTTCATCATAATCAAAACTTGTATGTTGCCCTGCCATGCAGCACGGTCAGAAGGATATATTGGCCTGCTTAACTGGCGAAAATCAAACAAGGTTTGTTCAGGTGCTTTTGCAAATAATGTTATCCATAATTGTTCTGCATAACGGTCTGCAGAAGTCATACCACCAGGATCAACCCAGCCTCCTCCATTACGGCCCGGAGCAATATTTTCGAAGTAGCGAAAAATGTTATAGCCAAGATATGGATGCAAATGTTGTGCACTCATTACAGCATCTCTTGTTTCAGTACCAGTGTAAATACCATCAAAGATTTGTGGTTCTTTTTCAAGATTAAAACCAAGGCCTTGAAAATGTTCATACCAGTTTGGATATTTTACAATCACTTTTACTTTAGGATTCACTGCTTTTGCAGGACCAACAATAAGTGATTTTGCAGCTTCAGCCATCAGGTCTAAACGATATTGTGTCCAGCTTTTGCTGCCTTTATCTTTTATAGCTTCATCATCTTTACAATTGGTAAAAAAGAAATCGTCTAATATAAATTCATTAAAGTTTTTAGCTGTGTATTCACTTAATTCTTTTACTTTTTCCCTGTCATCAGGATCACTGTAACAAAATGTTTGAAAGCGGTTGGGTTCGCTTACAGTAAGTGTGATCCCTCCTGCAACTTCAATCCCTCTGTCTGTAAAAAATTTCTTCGCCATGTTCAATGTTTGCTGGTCAACAATAATAAGGTCGCGATGTGTTTCAAGATATACTTTATCAACTTTCAACTGCCGCGTTATTTCATTCCATATCGGTTTCAAATAATTTGTTGTGTCAGCCATAAGCTTTACTTCGTACGCCCTGCAATACACAGAAACTTTAAAATTTTTGTATTGCTGGGCATGCGCCATAACGATTGATAAAAGAAAAAGAAATACTACTATGATTTTTTTCATACAGCTATTTTTGATGGCTTAAAGATGCAAAATTTATAACTTGTAGCGTTCAGCATCTATATGTTTAAATTCTAAACCTGTTCTTGATCTTAATAAATCAGGACGAACATTTCTTTGTTTGCAATAAACACACTCAGTTTGTAATACAATCGTAGTATTTCAGATGTATAAGGCCCTGTGGTATTTCCTTCTTGCTTAGATGATCGTGCAATGCAAGTGCAGCGCCCAGCGCAGATGCCTGCGGTATGCTTGCCGCACAGACTTTAATACCAGGAAAAGCTGCAGCCAATAAACGCATATACACGTCATTTTTACCAAAACCACCATCAACAAATATTTTTTTAACAGGCGTATTATTAAGCACAAGCTTCGTTGAAAATACCTGCTGCACAATTATATCGAGCATCAATTGATGATAGGCTTCTTCATAGGTTTCAAAATTATCCAGCGACCTGTTTTCGAACGCTGATTGTTGCACCATCGCTGTATTATTGCCGGTTGTTTTGGCGATATTCTTTTTGTCAAGCTTCTTTAATAAAGCATTATCATATGCGATCGCTTTGTAATGATGCAATACTTTATTGAAGTGCTTTGCTAACCGCTGCACCTGTTGCTCATGTTCATAACCCGCAAACAATCGCGAGGCTTTAACAGGCTTTCCTTCGTATGATAAATAACACAGGCAATCATTATGCAATTCATAATCGCTGAGCATTGAAGTATTGAAAGGATTTAAACTGATACACCATGTGCCTGTTGACAATAAAATAAATGGCTCATTAAACAGTTTAAGATAAGGTATTAATGCGGCTGAACTATCGTGCAAACCAATGCCAGTTAAAATAGTATTTGGATTGTTTGAAAGTGTGAACTTATCTGCATTATAAATTTTAGGTAGCTTGTTATGTAATTGTTCAGCAAATACCCATTGATGATATTGGTTCTTCTGAAAATGCCATAACTGTGTATGGCAACCAATGCTGGTAATATCTGAAGCAGGATTTGATGTAATGATATAACTTAAATATTGCGGAAGATGCAATGAAGATTTGATACGTGAAAAAACATCAGGCTGTTCATGCTTTAATCTGTATAGCTGCATGCCTGAATTTAAGCTGCCTAAAACAGGTGATGCAGTTTGTCTTGCCAGTAAACTTTCTCCGCCATAAGTATTATAGAATTGTTGCTTAAGTTGTTCGGGATAAGGTTTTAAATAATTGTACAATGGTGTAACGGGTTGGCCTTTATCATCAACGTGAACAAAGCTTGCACCATATGCTGAAAAGTTTACTGCACGCAGATCATATTTATTACTTGTTGCTGACTGCTGAAACTTTTCACGAATCCAGTCGGTAAGTGCATGCACATCTTCGCATGGAAATCTATCTTCATCTTTTACTTCTTCAAACACGGTTGATTCTTCATGAACGATATTGTATTGCTCATCGAACAGGAACAATTTTTTGTTTGTTTTGCCGGCGTCGAATATGGCTATAACATTTTTACTCATATTAATTGAAATAACAGAAATATTATTTGAACCACGAAGACACGAAGAAGCGCAAAGCCTTTGTGTTACCTTGGCCTTTGAGTCTTAGTGGTTTGTAGTCTTCTATAGACCCGTTGCAATAATTTTGCTGCCTCTTTCTTTAATTAAGCGATCTCTTACTTTTTCGCCACGATATATTGATAAAGGATTTAAGGCACCACCTGATCTTAACCTCGCTTCTGCAACCAATGCACGTACATCCGTACGAAATGACTGCTGCAGAATTTCCTGTGCTGTTACAACATCATTATTATTTTGCGCATCAACTAATTTCTTTCTGTCAACGAGCAAAGCCTGCGTATATGTTATCATGATCGCTTCTACAGATTGCAATAAATCTTCCAAAGGATCTTTTACGTTATGTGATGCATCTATCATCCAGCCGAATGCTCCAGCCCCTAAAGGGGTATTTTTTTCGATTTCAATTCCTTCAACCAATTCATTAAAGATGAGAAATAATTGATAAGGCTTGATACTGCCAACCGTTAAATCATCATCACCATATTTACTATCGTTGAAATGAAATCCGCCAAGCTTTCCTTCCATTAATAACAGGGAAACAATTTGTTCAATATTTGCATTGGGCAAATGATGGCCAAGGTCAACCAATGTATATGCTTTTTCTCCAAGTTTATTTGCGTATAATAATGATTGTCCCCAATCGCCAACGGTCGTTGAATAAAAATTGGGTTCATAGGCTTTGTATTCAACAAACATTTTCCAATCATTGGGTAAAGCTGCATATACTTCCTGCAAGCTTTCCAATGTATTCTGAAAAGCCTTCCTGAAATTCAACTGCCCGGGAAAACAACTGCCATCGCTTAACCACACGGTTAATGATTGTGAGCCCAGGTCCACTCCGTACTTTATTACTTGGATGTTATGTTCAATGGCTTGTTTGCGGATGTCTTTATTGACGTGTTGCATTGAACCGAATTTATAACTCAACTTCTGACCGGGCTGATCCTGGAAAGTGTTTGAGTTCATCGCATCGAACTTGAGATCATTTTGCGCGGCCAATGTTTTTATATGCGATGCGTTCTCCGGAATATCCCACGGAATGTGAAGTGATATTGCACCGCTTGATTTATTAAGTGCGTGTAATAAACCAATGTCTTCAATTTTTTCTTCAAGATTGCGCGGTTCGCCGCCACCCGCAAATCTTGCGAAACGTGTACCACCTGTGCCTAAAGCCCAGGAAGGAATAGCCACCTGGAAATAGTTTAGCTTTTGTAAAATAGTTTCAACATTGGGAACATCATTAGCGATAAAGTTGAATCTTCTTGTATGTTCTTTAATTAAAGATTCATTGTGCGATTCGAGTCTATACTTTTCTATCTTCATTTGGCAATTTTTTTGAACCACTAAGGCACAAAGGCCCGAAGTAGCACTAAGTTTAAAGTATTATTCTTTTAATTCCATCCTTTATCAATGGCACATGAAAATTTATTAAAAACCCTAAGCGTTTGCCGGTAAGTCTAAGATAACTAAGCAACTGCGCCTCCCAAACCGGATAATAATTTTCCTGCGCTTTTAATTCTATTATTATTACATCTCCGATCAATAAATCTAATCGTAAGCCTTCATCTATAATTAATGATTGATAAATTATTGGAACTTGTTTTTGATTCTCATAATTGATATTTCGATTAAATAATTCGTAATAAAGCATTTTGCATAAACACTTTCTAATAAACCTGGCCCTAATTCCTTGTGTATTTTAAAAGCAATATCAACTATTTGTTTTGCCAGGTATTCTTCTTGTTCAGAGAGTTTAGCAAACATATTTTGTTTCTTATTAAATAAAGATATTCTGAACCACGAAGGCACAAAGCATCACTAATCATTCTTTGTGTTCCTTAGTGCCTTAGCGTCTTTGTGGTTCGGGCCTTACCGCAAAAACGCTGCTGCAACACCACCGTCCACATTCAATGTATTGCCTGTTGACTTATTCAGCAGTCCGCTTACAAAAACAAAACATGCATTGGCAATATCTTCCGGCAAAATAGTTTCATTCAACAACGTGCGCTTTGCATAATAAGCCGGCAACTCTTCTACTTTAATTCCGTAAGCTTTTGCTCTTCCTTCAGCCCAGCCACCTGCCCAGATATTACTGTCGGCAATAACCGCATCAGGATTTACTACATTCACACGAATTTTATCTGCACCAAGTTCTGCTGCCAATAATCTTGAAAGATGCGCCTGCGCTGCTTTTGCGCTTCCATAACCGGCATTGTTGGGGCCAGCGACAACAGAATTTTTTGAAACAATGTTGATGATATCGCCTCCAATATTTTGCTTACGCATAATTTCAACACCAATCTTAGAAACAAGGAATTGCCCCTTCACTAGAATATCATACAACTTATCCCAATCTGTAATTGAATGATCAGTGATTGATTTTGAAATACTGATGCCCGCATTGTTCACTACAATATCAACACCGCCAAACGCAAGCACTGCATCGGCAAAAGCTTTTTCAATAGTTTCGTTATTGGTTACATCAAGCAATGTTGAAGCTGCAGTATCTCTCCCAAACTGTTGCTTAAACTCTTCCATTGCACCTTTCATTCTTTCTTCATTAATATCATTGATAACAATACATGCACCTTCGTCTGCAAACTTTTTGGCGATAGCCTTTCCGATGCCGCCGGCACTTCCTGTTATCAACGCAATGCGCCCGCTTAGTGGTTTTGGTTTAGGCATGCGTTGCAGCTTTGCTTCTTCCAATAACCAATATTCAATATTAAATGCTTCCTGTCTTGGCAGTGAAGTATATTCTGAAATTGCTTCTGCACCTTTCATTACATTGATGGCATTGATATAAAATTCAGATGCAACCCTTGTTGTTTGTTTGTCTTTTGCAAAGCTGAACATACCCACGCCCGGATATAAAATAATAACAGGATTTGCATCACGCATGGCCGGACTGTTTCGATGTTTGCAGGTGTTATAATAATCCGCATACATCTTTCGGTATTCTTCAAACTGCGGTTGTAATTTTTGTTTGATAGCATTAACATTAGTTACATCTTCATCAGTAGTAAGATTTAAAACAAGCGGAGAAATTTTTGTGCGCAGAAAATGATCAGGACAACTTGTACCCATCGGCGCTAATCTTTCAAGGTCATTTGAGTTGATGTATTCCAATACGCGGTCATCATCAGTAAAATGACCAACAGTCCCCCTGCCCCCCGGCGGGGGGTTCCGGGTAGCATCATTATTAGAACAGAAGCCTCTAAGTATTGGCATGAGGGCAGCTGCTTTTTTTAGCCTTTCTTCTTTTGGTAAAGATTGAATTTTTGCACCTCCAAAAGTTTCTTTCCCCCCTTTAGGGGATGGGAGCAAATATTCTGCACAACGTTCAATTACTTCCAATGTGTTGATATAACTTTCATATGCTGTCTCACCCCATGTAAATAATCCATGCGAGCCAAGCATGATGCCGCGTATGCCTGGATTTTCATCAAGGCATTGTTTCAACATTAACCCTAATTCAAAACCGGGCCTTTGCCATTTTACCCAACCGATAGTTCCGTTAAATAATTCTTTTACTATTTTTTCGCCATCCTTTGCAGCAGCTAAAGCAATGGCTGCATCCGGATGTAAATGATCGATATGTTTGAATGGAAGAAAACCATGCAATGCTGTATCAATAGAAGGGGCTTTTGAAGCAAGATCATAAATACAATGATCGAATAACTCCACCATTTCATCTTCATGCTCAATACCGCGATAAACATTTTTTAATGCACGTAATCTGTCCACATATAAAGCAGCCAAACCACTCCGCTTCATTGTTCCCAAATCTCCGCCGCTGCCTTTCACCCACATTACTTCAACATCTTTATTGGTAAGCGGATCTTTCGCTATTGCTTTACATGATGTATTGCCGCCACCATAATTGGTCAACCTCAGATCGGCTCCTAATAAATTGGAACGATATACCAGTAGCGCTACTTCATCGCCTGCAAGTTTTGCAGCTTCTTTCTCGTTCCATAAATAGCTTACGTGTTTGAAGGCCCCAACTCTGCCCCCATCCCCTAAAGGGGGGTTATGGAGAACAGTTTTATTTTCTGTTATCATAAATTAATTTTTAAAGAGTTTGTTTTAAAAGTCAGAGACTTTGCAGAGCGCGCCCAAAACTGTGAACTGATTCAAAAAAATATTCAATATTCAACACTCAATTTTCAATGTTCAATTTCATACTCCCTTCAGGGCCGGGGCTTTCACTTCAACGCATTTCCGTATCCAACCAATACCACCGATAAAAAGATAAGAAATATTCCTATTGTAATTGTTGTTGCTGTTTTCCTGCTTACCCCTTTCCATTCTTTTAATGCAAGACCCCAAAGGTTGGCAACGAGTATAATGAATGCCATGTGTAATATCCATGAACTAGCGCCATTCCCCAATTTGCTTTCACCCATGCCATAGAAAAAGAATTGTAAAAACCAAATGGTGCCCGCAAGGGCTGCAAAGAAATAATTATTCAACAGTGGTGTTTTTTTATCTGTATAATCGCCGAATGTTTTATTGCGTGCATTCAAATACATACACCATATAAAGTTTGTTGTTAATCCACCCCATAAGATCACGATGTAAATAACATTATTCTGATATAAAAATTCTGTTGTTGCACCAGGATTTGCAGCCTTCCATAAATTGTTTGCTGCTGCAGACATAGGTGCACCGGCTTCAATACCATAATTAAAACAAGCGCTGAGAATTCCTGAAATAGTACATACAATTAATCCTTTTACGAGATTGAATTCTTTAATGCTTTCTTTCTTTTTTTCGTCTGACAATTCTTTCTCTTTTAATATGCCTGCACGACCGCAAATAACAATACCCAACAGGCAAATTATTATTCCAATCAAAACAATTCTTCCCCATGATGTTGTAAGCAGATCATTGAAAGTTGTCTTGCCTGCTTCGGGATGAAAATTGTAATAGATAGATGGCACCAATGCACCAAATGCGGATGTAAAACCAAGCAATACGGAATTGCCGAGACTCATACCGAGATAACGCATACCCAAGCCATAAGTAAGTCCGCCAATACCCCAGAGCAAGCCCCAGAAGTAAGTCCAGCCAAGTGTTACAGCAGATGTTTGCGCTATAATTTCTGTAAAGTTTGGAATGGTTAACCATGCGGCAACAGGCGGAATAATCAACCATGAAAATAAGCCGCCTATTAACCAGTAGTTCTCCCAGTGCCAGCCTTTTATCTTTTTATAAGGAACATAAAAACTTCCTGAAGCAAAACCTCCGATGAAATGAAAAATAATTCCCAATATGATCTGCATTCGTAATTTTTTTTCAATTTAAGCTAAAGTATACAACCTGTAAAAGGTAACTGTCATGGTCTGTTATGATTAAAATTTATTGATCTGTATAAAATTTACATGAATATTTATACAATCAAATTATATGAGCAGGCAGGTCTTTACACCTGCGCAACACAATTGTTTCATTACCTGTTTCAATTGTGTTTTTAAAATAGATATAGTATGATTATCGCCTTCATTTCCCAATGCTGCAACACCATACATGAATGACCTGCCCATAAAAGTAAAATCTGCGCCGCTTGCTAAAACCCTTGCCACATCAAGGCCTGAGCGAATGCCGCTATCCATCATAATGGTTAGTTTGTTTTTATATTTTTCAACAATGAGGAACATGGATTGTATTGAAGATTGGCCTGCATCCAACTGCCTGCCACCATGATTGGAAACAAGCGTCATGCGCGGTGGCATTGCGAGACCGTTGCGAATCTCTCTTGGCCTGAAACCGAAGGAGGGTACATCGCATAACAAAACCAATACAGGATAAATTGCATCGGCTACTCTTTGTATCACATTGTTTCTTATTGCTGCTTCTGCAGGATAATACAACTGGAACCATGATTTACCTTCTGTTAACCCGCTCACTCTTTCTATGGATGATGTTGTAACCGTGCTTAAAATAAATGGTATGTTATACTGAAATGCAGCACGGGCAAGTATTTCAGACACATTGGGCCACATTAAACCCTGCAAGCCAACAGGCGCAATGCCAAAAGGTGCATCATAAATATAACCAAAAAGTTCTGTGCGCAGATCCGCACTTGTATAATTTTTAAGATAATAAGGCTTCAGTTCTATCTTTCTTAACGCCGCAGTATTTTTATACAGGTTTATATTTTCGTTACAGCCACCATCAAGGTATTCAAATGCAAAACGTGGAGCTTTTCGCTTTGCTTTCCTGCTCAGATCATCGATTGATGGATAGCTGCAGTTATATTTTATTTCCATTTGAACACATTAAATCAGAATAATTATTTTTTTATCAACCCATGCATAGCAAGCCAGTCAGTAAATCTATCCATCCACGAATCAACAGGAAGACCTTGTTGCTTTGTGCCGAAACCATGTTTACCTTGTTCATACATATGTAACTCCGCAGGTTGACCTACCTCAAGCCATTTGAGATAAATATGAACGCTATGTGTTGCGAGACCAAGATCATCATCGCTTGCGGCGCAAATAAAAATGGGTGTTTTTGCAGTTGGAACTGTTGACCCGATAATTGCACCCTCATATGCATAAATTGGCGCAACAAAATTCGGGCGGCTATCATCTGTGGCACTATACACTACAGACATGGTTACTGTGCCTCCGGCAGAAAAACCCATAAAGCCAATTTTGTTTGGATCAATTTTATAATCTGCAGCATGCTGACGTACATATTTTACTGCAGTTAAGCCATCCTGCAAAGCAAGTGGTACAACCGGCGCATTCAGTGAATCAAGTTTTTTAAAATTTCTTGTTGTCATCAAATTATCGATACTGTTTTCAGGATGCGCAGGATCACTATGCACCACACGATATTTCAATACAAAAGCAGTAATACCCAATGCATTTAAGCGCTTTGCTACTTCAGTTCCTTCCAGATCAAAAGCAAGTATATGAAATGCACCGCCTGGTGCAATAATTACTGCAGTGCCATTTGGATTTGCAGGAACATATGCTGTTAGCGAAGGATGTGATACATCCATTACAATTGTACCTATATCAGCTTTGATTTGCTTTTCTTCCCAGTTCCAGTTTTCAGAACCTGGTGCCGCACCATTATACAATGGTATAACTGTTTGCGCTCTTGCATACAATACGGTAAGTATACTTAAACTTAATAGTATTTTTTTCATGTCGTCATTTTAATAAAAAAAACGGAAAAAGTTGTAACCATATTCCCTTGCATACGCATTGCATTTTTCTGTTCAACAATGAACAAAATGTACAAGTATGCGACGCAACGGAAGCTTCATGCATATTTAACAACCTGCTCATAAAAATATTACTTTCTGTTTACACTTATAATATTCACTGGTCTTAATAATCCTGCCGTCTGTAATTTGGAATTTCTCTGGTAAAAAGGCATTGTTGTATAAGTAATCTTATGCGTAATGTTTGGTTGTGCATCGCCGATCAATCTATTCACCCGAAGAGCGGAAACGTTTATTTCAAGTTTATTTTCTAGAGGTTTAAATGCGCTTGCGATATTAACGCGGAAAGAAAAAATTTTTTTTTCATTGGCCAAATTTGGAAGCTAAAAATAATCGGGATGCATTCAATCACCGCCTGTACTGTTATGTAAAATACAATGAGATTTATTTTAAAATGAAGAAACAAGGCAAGAAGAAATGTCAATCAAAAAATTTTAAAAAAATGGTTCTTTTTTTGCAGAACTAAAAAAACTATTTAATTTTGTTCTTTGAAATGAGAAAAAGAACCGCTGTAACTTTACATAAATCAGCAGATCTGCTTTTAGAAAAAGTAGAAAAAATTGGTATTATGATAGAACAGGCCGGCCAAGCGCCTGTACCGGGCCGCATAGTTGCTTACCTTATGCTTTCAGAACCGCCTTACCGGGATTTTTATGAAATACAGGCCTTTTTAAAAGCAAGCAAAAGCAGCATCAGTACAGCACTAAATCAACTGATGCAGGTGGGTGTGGTAAATTACATCACATTCAGCGGGAACCGGAGACGTTATTTTCAAATTAACACGCAGGGACTTACAAAAGTTATTAAAGAACGATACAGAAAAGGGCAGTTAATTAATAATATGATTATGGAAACGCTTCAACACAGAAAGAATTCTGAATTCCAGCGTTTCAACCGCGAGTTAAAAGAAGTGATAGATTTCAGTACGTATATTCATAAAGGAATGGATAAGCTGATAGCAGATTGGGAAAAATTGCATCCATTATCCTGATCATTTAGTTCTTTTTGTTTCGAACCAATAAGATAATTATGATCAGAGGAAGATCAATCAAAATACCCCATCTAAAATTTTAAAACCAGTAAAATAATCACAATGAAAAAAGCGGGCCTCTTATTTGCAGGATTATTTTTCCTGTTGCTATCTGTAAATATAAAAGCACAAACTTCAGGTGCTGATTATTTTACCGGCAAATGGAACATATTGGTAAAAGGCACGCCGAACGGCGATATAAGAATGTTTGTTACGCTTCAAAAGCAAGACACCACATTCGCCGGATCGGTCCAGGATTCAACCGGCCAGTTTATTACTAAAATTGATAAGGTAGAGATAAACGGAGACAAGGCCATCATTTATTTTAATGCGCAGGGCTATGATGTAAACCTTGAGATGGATAAGAAAGATGACGATCATATAAACGGAAGCATGATGGGCATGTTTGATGCAGAAGGTGAACGTGTAAATTAAACTAAAGGCTTTGCAAAAAGTTGAATAAAACCTGGTATCCTATACGATTAAACCAAGAAATAAAAATCGTTGATGATTATGCTATACAAAAAATCATATGTTGCAATTATACTTTTCCTGTTGCCTGCTCTTAATCTGTATGCACAGGAAACAAAAACGTTTACACTAAAAGACGTGATTGATCTCGGCATTAAGAATAGCAAACAACTGATGTTAAGCAAAGCAAGAATTGATGAAGCGGTTGCAGCTACAAAAGAAGCTACTCAACAAAGATTGCCAGATGCAAGCATCAGCACTAATTACCTGCAGTTCAGTAATGCAAAAGTAAAATCGTATGGCAAAGACACAACAGCAATAGCGCCGCTTGGCGTTAACTCAGCATTGTATGGCACTGCCAATGTTTCCTATCCGCTCTTTTCAGGATTTAAGATCAAATACGGAATTCAATCTGCAGAATATTTGGAGCGTGCAACCATGCTGGATGCGGACAATGATAAGCAGGAAGTAGTTTTAAATACAATTGCAGCTTATGTAAATCTTTATAAGGCGAATATCACGGCAAGGCTTGTAGAAGAGAACCTTGTGCAATCACGACAAAGAGATACTGATTTTGCCAACCTTGAAAAAAACGGAATGCTGGCACGCAATGATCTTTTAAAAGCACAGGTGCAAACATCACAATTTGAATTGGGTTTGATTGATGCACAAAATGCCATTCAACTGGCACAGGTAAATATGAATCTTATGCTTGGTTTGCCTGAATCAACCAAACTTGTGCTTGATTCCGCATCTTTAAAAGCGCCCACAGAAATAAAAACACTTGAAGAGTATGAAACATTTGCGGAACAAAACCGCTATGACGTAAAAGCGCTTGATGAAAGAAAGAAAGCTGCTGACGCAGGAATACACGCAGCAAAAGGAGATTATTATCCTTCATTAGGAATTTCTGCAGGCTACATAGCGGCGGATCTGCCAAAATTTATAACGATCACGAATGCATTTAACCTTGGTGTTGGCATAAAATACAGCATTTCTTCAATCTGGAAAACAGGTGCTAAAGTAGACCAGGCAAAAGCGAGAGCGCAACAAGTACAGGTGAGTGAAGACATGTTGTTTGATGATATACATCTTTCCATCAACCAGGCTTATGAAGACTATTTTTCTTCGATTAAGAAAATTGATGTGTTGAACAAAGAAGTAGAACAGACAGCAGAAAATTATCGCATCAGTAAAAACAAATACAACAACAGTTTGCTTACGCTTACTGACCTGCTTGATGCGGATGTAGACCAGTTACGATCTAAATTAAATCTTACGCTTGCAAAAGCAGATGCATATATGTCTTATCAAACACTGCAACAAAAAGCAGGATTATTAAACGAGCAACAATTTTAAAATAACTATACAGCATTTATACTTATGGCAACAACTCAAAAAACAGGCGAAGAAGGCCCGGCAAAAAAAAAGAAGTAAATCTTTTTTGATCGTGCTGATATTGGTACTGATCGGTGGCGGCGCATTTGGCATCAGCAAATACATTTCTTCAACGCATCATGAAACTACTGATGATGCGCAGGTTGATACAAACATCAATCCTGTTATTCCGAAAATATCAGGCTATGTTACTGAAGTGCGCGTGAAAGAAAATCAGCGTGTAAAAAAAGGTGATACTTTATTGATACTTGATGACCGTGAATTAAAATTAAAATTAGATGAAGCAGAAGCTGCGCTTGGAACAACACAAAGTAATTTGTCTTCAGCAAAAGCATCTACTGCTGCTTCACAGGCGAATATAGCTACGTCGCAGATTGCTGTTAGCGAAATTGACGCACAGATAGAAGCAGCCAAAGTTAATGTGTGGCGCACTACCCAGGATTATAACCGTTATGCCAATCTTGTGCAGGATCATTCTGTAACACAACAACAATTTGAGCAGACACAGGCTGCAAAAGAAACGGCAGAAAAACAATTGGATGTGCTTCAGCAACAAAAATTGCAGGCATCAAAACAAACCAGTGCAGTTGCATCGCAGAGCAGCGCTACTTCAACACAGATAGGTGTTGTGAATTCAACCATTAAACAAAGACAGGTTGATGTGGAGAACGCACAACTTTTTCTTTCTTATACTGTAATAACAGCGCCTGCTGATGGCATTGTTTCAAAAGTGAATGTGCAGGAAGGGCAGTTTTTACAAGCAGGACAGGCAACATTCAGCATTGTGCAGGATGGTGATATCTGGGTGACTGCGAATTTTAAAGAAACACAGTATGATCAGTTAAAGGCTGGACAAAAAGTAAGTGTTGAAGTAGATGCATTTCCCGATCATGAATTTGATGCAGTGATATCTTCTTTTTCTCCGGCAACAGGCTCACGCTTTGCATTGTTGCCTGCTGATAATGCAAGCGGTAATTTTGTAAAAACAGTTCAACGCTTACCTGTCCGCATTGAATTCACCAATAAAGAAGATGCATTGGTAAAACAACTGAAAGCAGGTATGAACGCTTATGTTGATGTACATATAAATTAGCTGATAGGCTTTAGTTAATAGATAACAACAGCTTTATAAAACTTCTGAATAAAAATAAAAGCATAGAAAATAATGGCTCAACAAAATTCATTAGTTGAATATGGCTCACGAAGAGTGATCATTACGATTACAGCAGTGTTTTGCGCCTTACTGGAAATTATTGATACTACTATTGTGAACGTTGCGTTGCCTACTATGCGCGGAAGTCTTGGTGCAACATTGAGTGAAGTAAGCTGGGTAATTACTGCGTATGCTATTGCCAATGTAATTATCGTGCCTATGACAAGCTGGTTATCGCAACAGTTTGGCAGAAGAAATTATTTCGCAGCATCCGTAGTCATTTTTACAATAGCATCTTTCCTGTGTGGTAATTCAACAAGCATCACAGAACTTATTATATTCCGTTTTATACAAGGCCTTGGCGGTGGCGCTTTGCTGGTAACATCACAAACTATCATCGTTGAAACATATCCCCCTGAAAAAAGAGCGATGGGCCAGGCTATTTATGTTATTGGCGTAATTGTTGGCCCTACACTTGGGCCGCCATTGGGTGGTTATATTGTTGATCATTTTTCATGGCCTTATATTTTTTACATCAACATTCCTGTTGGCATCATTGCAACACTGCTTACACTGCAGTTTATAAGAAGCCCTAAGTATGCTGAGAAAAGATCAGTAAGCGAAGTAGACTGGTTAGGCATTTTTTTACTGATGGTTGCTGTGGGTTCACTTCAATATATTTTGGAAAAAGGCCAGGAAGATGATTGGTTCAGCAGTAAGCTGATCATTACTTTAACCGTTACTACTATACTTGCTCTGTATTGTTTTATCTGGCGCGAAATGGTATATAAATATCCTATCGTTGAATTAAAAGTATTACGTAACGGCAACCTGCGAATGGGTGTGATACTCTCTTTTATACAAGGTTTTGTGTTGTTTGGTTCTACGTTCATCGTTCCATTATACACACAAGGTACTTTAGGATGGGATGCTTTTCAATCGGGCATGCTGATGATACCGAGTACACTGATGGTGGCTTTTATGATGCCGATAATTGGTCAACTAATACAACGCGGTGTATCACAAAAATATCTGATTGCAACAGGCATGGTTATTTTCTTTTTATATAGTTTGATGACATATAAAATTATGACACCACAAACAAGTGCAGATGATTTTTTCTGGCCACTGATGGTAAGAGGCGTTGGGCTTGGATTGTTATCGGTACCTATTTCCACGATGGCGCTTTCTACATTAAAAGGCATTGAAATTGGCCAGGGTGCAGCGTTTTCAGGAATGATGCGGCAACTCGGTGGGTCGTTTGGTGTGGCGCTTATTTCCACTTATTTAACGAGAGATATTATATCGCACAGAGGCGATCTTGTTACACATCTCAACATTTATGATCCTGCGGTGCAGAATCACGTGCAGGGAATAGCAGCAGGTATGCAGGCAAAAGGCATGCCTCCCGATGTGGCATTAAAATCAGCTTATCAAATGATGGATGGATCTGTAAGCCTGCAGGCAACCATACTTTCTTACATGGATATTTTTCTGTACGTAGGTGTGTTGTTTCTTGTTTGTGTGCCTGTGGTATTGGTGTTTGCAAAAACATCAAAATCCAAAATGAGTTTGGCTGACGCAGGCCATTAAGCGTAATTAAATATTAAGCAGTAATAGTATGGCAACAATAATTGTAGTTACAAATTTTTCATCATCGTCAAGAAATGCGCTTGATTATACCTGTTCGTTTCTTGGTTATACAGGAGTAAGAATTTTACTGTTGAATATTTTTAGTTTTCCTGCCCCGCTTGCCAGCGATGGAATTTCTATTGCGGCGATGAATGAAATAATTACAGATGATGAACGATTACTTGAAGGCGAATACAATTGGGTAAAAGAAAATTATCCTGAAGTGAACATAGAGAAAGAAATGTTGAGCGGCAATTTTATAAAAGAACTAAAGGATATTGCAAGTGATGAAGAAGTTGCCTTAATTGTTATGGGTGCAGGCGGAAAATATAATGACTTACTTTCCTGGGATGCAAATATTATTGATGCATTTGTTGATTTGAAAACACCGGTATTAATCATACCATCGCGCGTGGAATATCATGCTGTTAAAAAAATTGCTTTTGCATGCAACTATTACCGCAGAGATTTGTACACAACTACATCATTAATAAAAAAACTTGTAAGATTTACCAACTCAAAATTGTATGTGATACATATTGTGCATCCTTCTGAAGTTATTAGTGAAGAAGCAGAAAATAATAAACGTAACCTTCAATATAGCCTTGCTGATATAACACCTGTTTATTATGAGCCTGCCATTGATAATGTAATTACTGCCATTGATAAATTTACCGCAGCAGAAAATATTGATTTGCTGATTGTAATTCCTGCCAGGCATGGTATATGGTACAGCATATTCCAGGAACGCCATACAAAAGGTTTGGTATATTTAAATCATGTTCCGGTAATGTCGTTACACAGGGAAGGAGATTTTATTAATATACCTGATCAGCCACAGGAAGTGAAAGAGTGAGCACTTATATCGTTCGTTAAACTATTCACCCATCAACCATTACATATTATTGTAACATAAAAAGGTATGCTCTTTTCTGAATTATTCTCATCAGCCATAAAAAATTAAACGCTACAACCTGAGCATTGTTGTAAAATAATATACTCCCGCAGGAATGCTTACTATTAAATAAAGTACATCGTTTTTAACTGCTTTCGTTTAAAGCCCTGCATAAATGATCAATGCTATGCCCACAACAAAAAATAAAAACATAGCACCCAGTAATGTATTGGTTGATTTAGGAGCTCGCTTAAATTCTTTCCAGATAAAAACACCCCACAACGCTGCTATTAATGTAGCGCCTTGTCCTAAGCCATAAGATATAGCCGCACCAGCTTTGCCTGCGGCAATAAGATTTAAAGAATTACCAATACCCCAGATCAATCCGCCTAAGATTCCGGTCAAATGTGTTTTGAATTTTCTTTTAAAATAATCGCTGTAAGAAACAGGAACACTATCAAAAGGCCTCTTCATTAAAATAGTGTTGAATAAAAAATTACTGATGAATATTCCAAGAGAAAAAATAAATACAGCCGTGTATGGTGTCATCTTTCCAACAGCAGGATTTTCAAAATTCCCAAGATCCATTGAAGCTGCGATAAAGCGATAAAAGAAAGACATCAACACGCCTGCTGTCAAAGAAATTATAATACCTTTTGATGATGGCCTGCTTTCTGCTTTGCTGCTGCGTTTATAAGCAATTGCATTAATAATTATTGCAACAGCAATTAATGCAACACCTGCAAATAATAACATTGGATCACCTTTTTGTGAAGCCATAAAATTTACAATCACACCCAACACTAAAGCCAGGCCAATTGCGATAGGAAAAGCCACGGCCATGCCCGCAATAGCAATAGCTGCAGAAAACAAAATGTTGGCTGCATTAAAAATTATACCGCCAATAAATGCGCTAATTATATTATTACTATCTGCCTGTTTTAGATCATCTATAAAACTTCTGCCTTGTGTGCCTGTGCTACCTAAAGTCAGTGCACCGATAATTGAAAAAATTAAAATTCCAATTACATAATCCCAATAAAATAATTCAAAGCGCCAGTTTTTTTCTGCAAGCTTTTGTGTGTTAGCCCATGAACCCCAACAGAGCATTGTGATGAAACAAAAAACAACGGCTAAACTATAATCGTGAACAATGAACATAGCAATCAGTTTTAAATTTATTGGCAGGTTTAAACAAGTTAATTATTTTATAGCTTTTGCATCGGCCTCATTTTCTTTCATACCATCAATTGGTTTGTCTGTATAATAAATTGCTTCAACATTATCAATAGAATATTTATCTGAAGTATTTAAAATTTTCAATTGTACGTTATGATCGCCTTGAGGCAGATCATAATTCCAGCAAAGCTCATAACGGCGCGTTGTATAGTTTGCAGGCAGTTCAGGTTTTTCAATCAGCTTTCCATCAACATATAATTCCGTATGAAAAACAAAATCTGTATTGCTTTCCCATCCAGCAGATTCACCGCGCAACACAAAGCCGGTGCCTTTATAATTAAAACTGATGACATCTTTTTTATCATTCCATTGCACAGGAATTTTTGCAACAGGGTATAATCCTTCAAAACTCTTTTCAAATTTTACAACAGTTGGTTTTTGTGTTTTGATGATCACATCGTTATCATTAATGCTTCCGCCATTGCGTTGTATGTTTTGCAATGCATGCTTAAAACTGATTGCATACACATCGTTCAGGCTCATTGTCGTGTATTTAAAATCTATATCTTCTGATTCTTTTAAACCTTGTTTCCAGTAAGCAGGAATTTTATCATACCCTAATAATGCACCTAATATTCCGCCAACAGTTGAAGGATTGCAATCTGCATCCTGCCCGCAACGCGCGGTAATCTCCAGCGACTTTGTGTAATCTTTACCGCCATACAACAATCCTGTTACAACATAAGCCGCATTCACTTTTGCATCAATATCAAATGGTTCAAAAACACCTTCAGGACAACCAACATCATTTGCCCATTTTTTTTGAATCGCAAACCATGTTTGCTTCCAATCATTCGGAAATTGTGTATGCCATTCAACAACATCATGAATGCATTGATAAAATTCGCTTTGTGGCGGAATCATTTTCAAGGCTTCATTGATAATAAAATTTATGTCTGATGAAACGAAGGTCTGCGTGTACATCGCGCCAACAAAAACACCGCCATACCAACCATCTCCATAGTTCATAATATGACCGATCTTATCGCCAATAGCTGCAGCGGTGTTGGGCATCGCAGGACTCATCAATCCTGAAAAATCACTCTCAATTTGATAGTCTATACAATCTGCGTGCGGGTTATTTTTCCAGTAACCACTCAAAGGCGCTTTAATACCATGCAAGATATTATAACGGCCTGCCTGGTTTGCATGCCACAACATATAACCTGCATGTGCAAATGCGTTGGCGAATGAATCAACCGGTGCATCCAGTCCATACTTTTCAAATACATCAACAAATGTCAGATCCATATAAAGATCATCATACAAACCTGCGTTGTTGAGCATATTATCTTTTATTAAATCATCATGCCACATCAGCTTTTGATAATCGCCGATAAATGTTCCATCAAAATGAAACTCATAAGGACCGCCAAACGTAACACCAATGGTCTGTCCTGCCCAACCACCTTTTATTTTGTCTTGCAAAACTGCTTTCGAAATTTTTATTGTATTCGATTGTGCAAATGCATTGTACATTAAAATTGCAGCAGCTATAAACAGAATAAATTTTCGCATGTAATATTATTTTTTAAATCCTGTTAATCTTATAATCCAATCAATCCTGGTTCAGACCTATATGGTGCAGATGCCTGTGCACCTAATCTTGTTACTGATATTGATGCAGCGTTGTTTGCAAACGCTATTGCATCTTCTATATTTTTTTGTTCTGATACTGCTACTGCCAATGCGCCATTAAACACATCGCCTGCCGCAGTTGTATCAATAGCTGTTACTTTATTTGTTGGAATGATGCTGAATATATTTTGCTGATACGACAAAGCACCTTCTTCACCCAATGTTATAATTACTGTTTCTATTCCTTTGCCTGATAAAATTTTTGCAGCCTTTTGTGCAGAACCAATATCATTTATTTCAACGCCTGCAAGCATTGATGCTTCTTTTTCATTGGGTGTAATGATAGATATTTTGCTCAGCAATTCATCTGACAAAACACAGGCAGGGGCAGGATTTAATATCAGTTTTTTATTATGCTGCTTTGCAAAGCCTGCGATGTATTCAATTGTTGCGATGGGAATTTCAAGCTGCACCAAAATAATATCTGCATCATGTAAAACACGCCCAGCTTTTTTAATATCATCAACCGATAAATTTCCGTTCGAGCCTTGTGCAACAGCAATACAATTTTCTCCTTTATCATCAACTGTTATCAATGCAATTCCTGATGCGTTTGCATCATCAATAAAAATACATTCAGTATTGATGTTTTCTTTTTTGAATAACTCAATTGCCTGGTTGCCGAAAACATCATTGCCAACTTTTGCAATGAATGTTACATCGCCGTTCAACCGTGCAGCAGCAACGGCCTGGTTAGCGCCTTTGCCACCTGCATTCATAAAAAAACTGCCACCCAAAATAGTTTCACCGGGTGCAGGCAAATGCGCACATTTAATAACCATGTCTGTGTTGGAACTTCCGATTACTACGATCATAATGACAAACTCAAAAGTTAGAAGTCAAAATGCAAAAAACATATGCAGCATGAAAATACTGTTTGTTGTAATAACATGTTTGAAAAATAATTATTTGTTTAATACAAGGTAAGTGGTAATGCTTGTTAATAAACATTGGAATGCTGATACCATTTGATATCAACAATTAATTAGGTAAAAGAAGTTGATTAAATTCTCCTGTTATTGGAATATTTCTTTGTTAGGAGATTATTGCCGCAAAAAAACAAACGTTCCCTTCGGAACGCCTGATGCTTGTTTATTCATATAGCTACCAACGAATCGTTCCTATGGAACGATTAGAAGCATAATGAAAAATGATTTCTTATTCAGAGTTTACATTCAACAATCAATAGCCATTGTTATTTGAACTACTGCTTCCTGAACTGCCTCCGCATGAGCTGCTTCCACCACAAGTATGGCCGCAACCGGTTTGCGTTTGATTCTGTGTTGTAGTAGTTGTTGTTTGTGTAGCTGAGTTTGTAGTTACAGAAGTTTTTGTAGCAGTAACTTTTTGAGGAACTTTTACGTCTTTGGAACAGCTTGTAAGTAAAAAGAAAGAAGCAAGAAAAAGTCCGGCGGTGTATAATTTTTTCATGGTGCTGATGTTTAAAATAAAGAAGTATTTTTAGAAAGAACTTATTTATTTGTAAGAAGGTTGTTTAAAGTTAGAAATAATTAAAACATTCCCGCCATGAAAATTGTAAAAACCCGGTAATCAAATGCTTATTCTTTCCATTTCCATTCTTTTACTTCGGGCATATCAACACCATTTTCCCCGATATAATTTTTATGCTCAATAAGTTTATCCTGCATTTCCTGTTTTAGATACGCACCTTTATCACCCAGTTGCAATAGCCTGTCTACAACATCTTCCACCAAATGAAAACGATCCATATCATTCAATACGGTCATATCAAATGGTGTAGTAATTGTGCCTTCTTCTTTATAACCACGCACATGAATATTGCCATGATTCCTTCTTCTATAAGTTAAGCGATGAATAAGCCATGGGTAGGCATGGAAAGCAAATATCACGGGCTTGTTTTTTGTAAACAATGCATCAAAATCTTTGTCGTTTAAACCATGCGGATGTTCTTCTTCCGGTTGCAGTTTCATCAGGTCAACAACATTCACCACACGTATTTTAAGATCGGGTAATTTTTCTCTTAAGATAGAAACGGCAGCAAGTGTTTCCAGTGTTGGTACATCGCCGGCGCAAGCCATTACTACATCAGGTTCTGCGCCTTCATCATTGCTTGCCCATTTCCATATACCAATTCCTTTGGTGCAATGAATAACAGCTTCATCCATATTCAACCATTGCGGTGAAGGATGTTTACCGGCAACAACAACATTTACATAATGCCTGCTGCGTAAACAATGATCCATTACCGATAACAAACAATTTGCATCGGGTGGTAGATATACACGCACTACAGATGCTTTTTTGTTTACAACATGATCAATAAAACCAGGATCCTGGTGTGTGAAACCGTTGTGATCCTGTCGCCAAACATGCGAAGCCAATAAGATATTTAATGAAGGGAGTTTTTTGCGCCAGCTTAATCCTGATGTAACCTTCAGCCATTTTGCATGTTGATTAAACATGGAATCAATGATATGAATGAACGCTTCATAACAATTGAACAAGCCATGTCTTCCTGTTAAAATGTAACCTTCCAACCAGCCTTCGCACTGGTGTTCGCTCAACACTTCCATTACGCGGCCTTCTTTCTGCAAAAAATCATCCGTGTCTTTTACTGGTGCTTCCCATTGGCGATTGGTTGCTTCAAATATGGCATTTAATTTATTCGACAATGTTTCATCTGGACCAAACACGCGAAAATTTTTGTGCACTGCATTCTCTTTGATAACATCACGAATAAAACTTCCCATTACTAATGTATCGCCGGGGCCGGTCTCACTTCTCTTTTTAATTTTCAATCCATACTCTTTAAAATCGGGCATGCGCAATTCATAAACATTCTTTCCGCCATTTGCATAAGATGTAGCGCCCATTCTTTTTTCCCCTTCGGGTGCAAGTGCTTTTAGTTCTTTTAATAAGCTGCCATCCTGATGAAACAATTCATCGGGTTTATAACTTCTTAACCATTCTTCCAATTGCTTTAAATGTTTTGGATTGCTTGCAGGATCTGATAAAGGCACCTGGTGCGATCTGAATGTGCCTTCGATCTGCAAGCCATCAACTATTTTCGGCCCCGTCCAACCTTTAGGTGTTTTTAAAATGATCACCGGCCAGCGCGGACGTTCATAATTCTCATTGCCTGCAGCATTTGCTTTTATCGCTTTTATTTCTTCGATCACCGTATCTAACAACTTCGCCATTTTTTCATGCATTATCATCGGCTCATCACCTTCAAGTATATATGGCTTCCATCCATAACCTTTAAAAAGATTTTCCAATTCTTCATCATCAATTCTTGCAAGCAATGTTGGGTTCGCAATTTTATATCCGTTCAAATGAAGGATAGGCAATACAACACCATCATGCACTGGATTCAAAAATTTATTGGAATGCCATGCGGTTGCCAGCGGTCCTGTTTCTGCTTCACCATCACCAACAACACAAGCAACAATTAATTCAGGATTATCGAATACAGCACCAAATGCATGACTTAATGAATAACCCAATTCACCGCCTTCATGCATAGAGCCCGGGCATTCAGGCGATACATGACTTGGTATGCCACCGGGAAAAGAAAATTGTTTGAAGAGCTTTTTCAAGCCTTCAGCATCTTGTGTTATATCGGGATAGATCTCGCTGTATGTTCCTTCAAGATAAGTGTTGCCCACTAATGCAGGCCCACCGTGACCAGGGCCTGATATATACACCATATCCAGATCATATTTTTTTATGATACGGTTAAGATGCACGTAAATAAAATTTTGTCCGGGTGTTGTGCCCCAATGGCCGAGCAACATCTTCTTAATATGTTCAATCTTTAAAGGTTCTTTCATCAAAGGGTTATCACACAAATAAATTTGTGCAGCAGAAATATAGTTAGCCGCACGCCAGTAAGCATTCACCTTTTTTAAAAGCGTTTCATTCAATTCGTTTATTTCAACTTCGGGTGCTTTCATTTTTTATATTTTATTAATGATCAATTATGTTGTTTGAATAAAGCAAATGTTTGTGTTGCTATCATCAGCTCTTCATTAGTTGGAATAACGTACACTTTTATTTTGCTGCTGCCGGTTGATACCAATTGCTGATTATTGTTGTTGCTTTCTTCATCTATTTCAATGCCTGCATATTGAAAACTTTCGCAGATACGTTTACGGATTTCAGCAGCATTCTCACCAATGCCACCGGAGAAAACCAATACATCAATACCTTCCAATGCAGCAATGTATGCGCCGATATATTTTTTTATTTGGTAACAGAAAACATCAATTGCCAATGCTGCATTTTCATTCTCTTTTTGTTGCAACAAAATTTGCATATCAGAACTTATTCCTGAAATACCCAGCAATCCTGATTGATGATTGATGATATCATTAAACGTTTTTGCATCCATCCCTTGCTGCATTAAATACCACGCAACACCTGGATCAAGATCGCCGCTGCGTGAACTCATCACAATACCTGCTGCAGGTGTAAAACCCATGCTTGTATCACTGCATTTACCATCTTTTACTGCAGCAATACTTGCTCCGTTGCCCAGATGTGCAAGAATGATGCGACCATTTGCTTCAGCCTTATTAATTTTTTGTAACTGCTGCATTAAATAACTGTACGATATACCATGAAAGCCGTAGCGCTGTATGCCTTCCTCATAATATTTTTTTGGAATGGCAAATGTTTTTGCAACGGCAGGAATGGTTGTATGAAACGCAGTATCAAAACAGGCAACCTGCATTAACTGCGGATATTCTTTTTGTAACAGTTCAATAAATTTTATTTCGGATGGAAGATGATCAGGATCATAATCAGCAATGCCGTTTAATTCTTTTAAAAGATCATCCGTTATTATTCCAGGTTGTGTATGATGCATGCCATGCACAATGCGATGGCCGATTGCCTTTATTTCTTTAAACCATGTTTGCTGTTTCAGCCAATCAATTAATGCAACTGTTGTTGAATAAAAATCATTTGCCTTTAAACTGAATTTATTTTTTGAATCGTTTTGTTTGATGATAAGTGTTGAATTATCAGAACCTATCTTTTCTATTTTGCCTGATAGTTTTAAAACAGGTTCTCCGCCCATTTCATACAGTGCCATTTTAATGCTGGATGAACCGGCATTAATAATTAATATGCTTGAGATAATTGTATTCATTCAAGTAAAGTTTGAATGAATTACTTCGAAGGTTCTTTGTCTCTTTCAACGGTGATGGTGCATTCACCTACCAATGCTGCCACTGCACCAATAGCAGCGAGCACCGGCGCAAACACAGCGCCCACAACACCAAACGTTAATGGAAAACTCATCAGTTCTTTACCACTCTTATCATGAATAGTGATCTTTCTTACGTTGCCTTCTTCAATAAGCTCTTTCACTTTTTTAAGAAGGTTTTCTCCGTTTACTTTAAATGATTCTTTAAAGCTCATAGTAAAATGTTTTAGCGATTAGCATTACTACAAACTTATTGGTTTTATTGTAAGGGCTTTGTTATTTACGAAAACTTAATGCAATTGATAAACCTGCACAGGTTTATTGTTTACACCGATAAATAATTTATTGTTCATCATTAAAGCGCTTCGCACATCACCGCGAACATTGAAACCACTTTCGTATTGAGGAACATAACTGAACTTTCCTTTGCCATCATTTAAAAACAACATTCCGTGATTTGCATCTAACCTGCCAATGCGAATGCGGTTATAATTATTGTTACCAAACAATAGCAGATCATCATAACCATCTTTGTTTACATCAACGCAACAAATTGAAAATACAGGTGAATATTGTGCTTCGACCGGTAACTGCTCAACGATAAAACCATTGCCAGTGTTTTTTAAAATAATAGTGCTGAAAGTATTTGCCTGCAATGGTTTTATGGCCGATAATTTTTGCGAAGGAATAATATCATCAATAGTTGCATCAGCATACGTGTTGTAATCCAAAAACTTTTTCCGCAACGATGGAACCTGCATGTTTAAATCATCCATCATAATAAAAGGAAAAGATTTATCGCCATAATAACTTGTAATGATCGGATCAATTGTTCCATTATCATCAATATCTGTTGCATATAATTGCACCGGTCTTTTATTACTTGCTTTTAATTGTGAATTCAAACCATAATTGCCGAGAACAAGATCAATGTTGCCGTCTTTATCAATATCATCCGCAACAATTGTGTTCCACCAACCTTTTAAAGAATCTAATTGTTTGTTTAAAGGCGAAGCAGTAAGTGTTTTATGATCATTAATAAAAATTGCTGGAGACATCCATTCTCCAACAACGATAAGATCTTTTATATTATCATGATTTACATCAGCCCAAACTGCATCTGTAACAACACCAATATTTTTTAATGATGCATTCCATTTATTTGTTTCATCAGTAAACTTTCCGTGGCCATCATTTATATAAATACTGCTTGCGCAACTTTGCGGCCATTTACCCGGAACAACTTTGCCACCAATAAACAAATCCAAATCTCCATCACCATCAATATCACAAGCACGCACACAACTCTTGCTTCCATAGTTTATGGGCAATGCATTTTGTTGCTTAATGAATTTTCCATGGCCATCATTTATATATAATCTATCCCGTAATGCAGCGTCATTTTCATAATAATCATCATAACCGCCGCTTGTAATAAACAGGTCCGGTTTTTTATCACCATTTGCATCAAAGAAAATTGCATCTGCATCTTCACTTAACGAATCAGCATCAATCGCAGGCTCTGCTATTTTTTTAAATGTATGGTTTGGCTGTTGGATGAAAACCGCTCCGGCATTGCCTTTCGACCCACCAATAAAAATATCTTCCAATCCATCGCCATTAATATCTGCGCTGCACATGCACGGACCTTCATGCGAATAAAAATGCGGCAGCAATATTTGCCTCGCAAAATCATTTACATAATTTTCTTTGTGTGTGTAGTTAAGCGTAGTTGAGTCTGAAGTAAAGAATGGGATTGTTGTTTTGGTTGAGTAATTATATTTCTCTTTTGCGTCGCTGATATTTAATTGCAATGTTTGATCAGCTTTTACATTCAGCAATAATTGTGTTTCATCTGTTGGCCAAATGATGCGCAATGAATCAAGCTGCATAATATTTCCCAAACCTATATGCATCGTCATATCAACGCTGGACTGATAACCGCGCACAGGCAATTGTTCGTAATACAAAACATTGTTTTTATTGTATGCATACACTTTTGCACCAAAGCCAAATGCATTTTGTTTGCTGCCGTGTAATTGCAGCCGCAAAAAATTATTCTTCAATAAAGTTTCGCTGTTATTCCTGTAAACAGATGCATAACTGTTGGCATTATTTGTTACAAGATCAAGATCGCCATCATTATCCAGGTCTGCGTACACAGCACCGTTTGCAACAGATGTATCGCTCAGGCCCCAATCATTTATTTTATTTTCAAAATGATCGTTGCCTTCATTCTGATACATGTAATGGTTGATCTTTATCGGCGGCATTTTTGAAATATAGTCTTCCAGGTTCATTGGATTTCCGCCTTGTTGTAAACGCAAATTTTCGTTGTAAGAAAACTTCACATATTCAACATTTGTATTGTCGCGTTCATAACCATTGCTGATGAAAAGATCTTTCTTTCCATCATTATCAAAATCTGCGAACAAAGGGCTCCAGCTCCAGTCTGTGTTTGATATACCTGCAAGCTGACCTATCTCGTTAAAACTTCCATCACCATTATTTTTTTGCAATGAATTGCGCATGTATTGATAATAATAACCTTTATTGAACAAGGTTTGATATGCATCATAATTATCAGCGCCAAAATGCATTTTTATTTCATGATTATTTTCGGGCAACATATCCAACACACATATATCCGGCAAACCATCGTTGTTGTAATCCGCAACATCGCAACCCATCGAGTATAATGATGTATGATCAATTTTATTTTTTAGCTGCGGCGAAAAAGTGCCGTCATGATTATTGATGTAGAGATAATCCTGGTCGTTGAAATCATTTGAAATATAAATATCAGGCCAGCCATCCATATTTATGTCTGCAGTGCTTACACCCAAACTAAATGTTAGCAAATCTGAAGCAATGCCGGCTTCTTTTGTAACATCTGTAAAATGTCCGTTATCATTCCTGTATAATTTATTTTCAAAAAGCGGAGATGCAGGCTGATTTAATTGCTCCGGATACGAACTCATATTCTTTGAATAACCAGGTGTTGACTGATTGATAAGCAACATATCCAGATCACCATCTTTATCATAATCAAAAAAATCTGCCTGTGTGGAATAACCTGCATTATCCAATCCGTATTGCGCTGCTTCTTCCGTAAACGTTAGATCATGATTGTTGATGAACAATAAATTTTTGCGCAGTTCAGGATTATCAAAACCTGAGCGGCAGATATAAATATCCAGCCAGCCATCATTATTTATATCAACCAATGTTACGCCGGTACACCAGCCTTCTTTATCTGCAATATGTGATTGCTGTGTTACATCTTCAAACTTAAAATTGCCCTTGTTGATGTACAAACGGTTTTTAACCATGTTGCCGGTAAAAACAAGATCGGGCAAACCATCGTTATTGAGATCGCCAACAGCAACGCCGCCGCCATTGTAGAAATATGGATATTTTAAAATGTTGAAACTGGAATCATTTTCTATCAGCAGGTTCCTGAAATCAATGCCTGTTTTGCTTTTGGAAAGCTTTGTAAAGAGTTTGCTTTTATCATCATTGCATGAAAATAAAACAACGACGAAAAGCAGGATCAATAAAAAACGTTGGTTCAACATTGAAGCAAGTTTAAGCATAAAAACAAAAAAGGGCAGGATAAAATCCTACCCTCTTGTGAGCAAGCAAAAAAACTAATGTGTATCCCACCAAAGCGGTGTGCCGCCTGTATCAGGACCGCCCAGCAATTGTAATGCTTTAGCAACGCCGTTCGGGTTATTACTGCGTTCATCCGCAGGGAAATTAATACGCTTGATAAATTCAGTTGTTGATATAGTACCACCGCTGTTATTTACAACAACAGGAAATAATTTAGGATAACCTGTTCTCCTGAATTCGCTCCATGCTTCCTGTCCTTCTGGATACATCGCTATCCATTTTTGTGTGATGATGCGTTCTAACTTTCTCTCGAAAGCATCACCATCATTCCACTTAATTGTAACAGTGCTTAACCAGGGAGAACCTGTTTTTACATCATTCTGTCCGGGCGTAATTGCATTTGGATCAATATAAGGTTGTGCAGTGCTTGTTGCATCGTTCATGTAAGAAGTTGCATCCAAACCATATTGTGCAAATGAAGTTTCGATACCTGTATTATAATCTGTTTCTGCATCACCGGCGCCTGCCCATCCGCGGATGGCTGCTTCTGATTTTAAGAACCATGCTTCTGCTGCAACCATTAACTGAACAGAACTTGGAAAAGTAACCAGTTGTGAATAGCCTTCATAACGACCGATAGCATCTATATTAATACCATTGCGTATGCCGATATATTGACCGGCAACACTGGGATCAGTAGCTTTCAAAGCATATTTTGAAATGCGTCCATCATTGTAACCATTAAGTATGGAAGAAACCGGGGCACCCAAACGGATATCGCCCCAATCATTATTGATCACATTCAGCGGATGAGGATTGGTACCGATGTTCACAAAACAATTATCATCGTTTGTTTCAAGCAAGCCGCCTGAATTTGACAATGCTTTTTCACCTTCTTCTTTAGCCTTATCAGGATCAACATAAGAAATACGGATGGCTAACCTTAACCGAAGCGTGTTGGCAAACTTCAACCATTTTGCATAATCGCCGCCATAACAAAGATCATAATTAGTAAATGTTGGAAGTGCATTTGATTGAACCAGTGTTGTAAACTCATTAATGGCGGAATCAAGGTCGTTGAAGAACGCATAATAAACATCTTTCTGCGAATCGTAATCAACGCTGCCATCATCATTTATTTGTCCGTAATGAGAATAAATAATGGGCCCGTAAATATCACTTACACGATGCATGGCTTCAACTCTTAGAATCTTCGCCCATTGATAATAAGGAGCATATTGCGGATCAGTAGTTTGTTTTAATACTGAATTGATATTACTCATTACATTGTTATATGCATAATCCCAGGGATAGCTGTTCCATCCATCCACCAATGCATAGTTTGTATTGTTTACGTTGCTTTGAAACGGATCAGGACTCATCATGTAACCGGAGTAAACATCAGCAATTAAGTTTTGCTGTAACTGGTAAGCCCAGGCCGGTGAGCCCACATAAATATTCTGCTGCGCCTGTTCCATAGGTGCACCAAGACTCTGGTAATCTACTGCATATTGCTGGTTGGTTACACCCGTTGGGTTTGTATTGAATTCTTTAAAATCTTTTGTACAACCCGAAACATACACGGCAGCAACAATAAGTGAGGCATTGATTATTTTTTGTGCTATTGTTTTCATTTTAATCTTTTTAAACTTTACAATTAAAATCCGAGTTTAACAGAGAAACCAAGGCTCCTGGTAGAAGGAATACCAAATGTTTCAGTGCCCTGCAGGCCGTTGTTTGTTGCCATTGAAATTTCAGGATCGAAAGGCGCTTTCTTTGTAACGAAGAATAGGTTTCTTCCGATCAAAGAAACGTAGATATTCCTGATGCCTTTGATCTTTGCAGGAACAGTATATCCTATAGAGAGCTCTCTCAACCTTACGTTCGTTGCATCGTACATATAATATTCTGAAATTCCATCGCGGCCACCCACACCCTGGTAAAAAGTTTGTGCAGGCAATAATCCCTGCCATTTTTCACCGTCGTGTGTACCACCTTTAATGGTAGCAGCCATATTTACGCCACCTGCATCTCTTGCATCCTGTGTTTCTTTGCTATCTCCATATCCATCCAGTACAGCTTGCGTAACACTCATTACTTCGCCGCCAAATCTACCGTCAAACAAGAAGTTGATTGAAAAGTTTTTAATGTTGATCGTATTGTTCCATCCCAAGGTGAATTTCGGGTTTGGATTACCAAGGAACTTTTGCTGCTGATCACCAACCGGTGAATTAGGATCGTTTCCTTTAAGCGGCTTACCTGTGCTGTCAACGTAGATAGAGCCATCAGGAGCATGGTCAAAGAAGCGGCCATATATATCACCCCATGAACCGCCCACTACAAGGTTGGAAGCATATAAAAGGTTACCCAATCCTGTTAACGGATAATATTCTCTCTGCACTTTCAACTGGTCGTTTGATAAGTTGACAACCTGGTTATCATTGTAAGCATAGTTAACGGTGGTGGTCCAGGTAACATTTTTGCTTTTAATAGGAGTAGCGTATACTGAAAGTTCTACACCACTGTTTTTAATGTTACCGCCATTCAGGTAATAATAACTTAAACCGGAACCCAGCGGTGCAGGCACCTGTAAGTATTGATTGAAATTATTATTAACGTAATAGGTGAAATCAAAACCAAGTTTGTTATTAAGGAAACGCCATTCAGTTCCTGCTTCAAATGAGCGGTTATCTTCGGGCTTTAAATAAGTACCGGGATAAGGAGCCAGCGTATTAATGGTTGTAATAGCGTTGTTATCGAATGTAACATAGAATGGAGGAGCATTGGTTACATAAGGATCAACGTCGTTACCCACTTTTGCATAAGACACTCTTACTTTACTAAAGCTGATTGCTTCAGGCATTTTAAACATATCGCTTAATATACCGGTTAAGCCTGCTGAATAATAGAAATAACCTTTGTTTTCTGTTGGAGTATATGCAAAAGTAGAAGACCAGTCGTTTCTGCCTGTAAGATCAACAAACAGCGAATTTTTCCAACCCAATTGTGCCGTTGCAAAAACCGCCTGCACCTGCCTGTGAGAAAAAGTTTGAGCGATGGTTAGGTCATTCGGGATGATATTGGAAAGAACAAAAATATTCGGAACATTCAAACCCTTCCCGCCTGTTTTTGTACCAAACACATTCTGTTCTGACTTATCATCATTAATGCTTGTACCTACGGTTGCATTAAAGTTAAATGACTCACTTAATTTTTTATTCGCCATCAATAACAGGTCTCCATACAACTGTGTATTTATAGCACTCAAGGAAGTGTAACCGCCATTCTGCGCAGTTAATACAGTGCTTGTGGTAGCATAGCTTTCCACATCAATAGTATTGATTGATTTATCAATATTGCCTCTTGCCTGTATGTTTAACCAGCTATTTATTTTATAATTGAAAGAGATGTTGGTATACACCCTGTCGAGCAAATTAGTGCTCATATTCCTGTTCAGCAACCAGTAAGGGTTTTGTTCTGTTTCGCTGCCTGCAAAGCCACTATCATAATTATTATCCCACCAGTTTTGTATGTAGGTATTACGTTGAGGGGAGAAAACCTCATAGGTTTTATACTTATCGAAATCCAGTCCGCGCGGAAATTCATACAATCCTGTAAGCGGGTTATCATACAAACCACTCACGGGCCTGTTCACTGTATTTTGATGAAGGTATAAACCATTAAAATCTGCAGTTAACCTGTCATTAAAGAACTTCGCAGTTTCATGAAAATTGAAATTGTTCTTCTGTAATGATGAAGTAGGAACAATGCCTTTATTATCCAGGTGTGAATAAGAAAAATAAGTTTGCGCTTTGTCCGTACCTCCGCTTAAACTAAGCGAGTTGAAGGATGTAACTCCTGTTTGAAAGAAATCATCAACATGGTTAGGTGCATTTACAACGCCACCCCAGCTATCTATGCTGCCGGGATTGCCTGCAGAAGGCGGCGTGGTTTGGCCATATTTAAACTGCAAAGGTGTTTTGTAAAGCGGGTTATCAAACATGGTTTCTGTAGATACATCAATTCTTACAGTGCCTGCCTGGCCTTTTTTTGTAGTGATAAGAATAACGCCATTTGCTGCAGCACTTCCGTATAAAGCCGCAGCAGATGCGCCTTTTAATACAGATACGCTTTCTATATCATCAGGATTGATATTTGAAATACCATCACCGCCATCAACGCCAACATATCCAACAGCCTGGCCCCATTCATCACCCGGTTGTGCCGGGTTAAAGTTATTCATCGGAACGCCATCTATTACATATAAAGGCTGGTTTTCGCGGGTTGATTTATTACCGCGCAAAATAACTCTTGTAGAACCACCGATACCAGATGCACTTTTTGAAATAGTAACACCCGCAACTTTACCGGTGAGGCTGTTTATAAAATTTGCGTCTTTAACATTGGTAAGATCTGCATTGTTTACTTTTTGTACGGAATATGTAAGCGATTTGCTCTGGCGCTGAATACCCAATGCCGTTACCACCACTTCATTCAATTGTTGCTGGGATTCAAGAAGTGTAACATCAAGCGAAGCGCCATCTCCAACTGTTACTTCCTGGGTTGAAAATCCCACATAGGAAAACACCAATACATCGCCTTTGTTTGCATCAATGCTGAAAACCCCGCCGGCATTTGTTACCGTACCTTTTGATGTTCCTTTTATCTGAACGCTTACACCAACCAACGCTGAACCATCTTTAGCAACAACATGCCCCGTAATGAGGCTTGCCGGCGACGATATTTCCGTGCTTAAAAACCCTATGCTTTGCACAGGTATCTGTATCGTCATTACACCGGTATCAGTACTGCTTAGCTGGATATTGGCGTTCTTGTCTTTTACATTAACGATCACATAAATGTCTGAAGAAACTTTTTTGTAAGTGAGGCCTGTGTTTTTCAGAATACGATCTAATATCTGTTCAACATTTTCATTGGTTTCGGTTAAAGGACTTACAAGCCTTGCACCGAAGCTCTCGTCGGAAAAAAGAAAATAAACACCTTTTTCTTTGTTCAGTTGTTTTAATACTGAAAGGAGTTCTTGTTTTTGATTGTCAGCGTCGTTTTTCCAGTAAGCGGTTGCATTGGTTTTTTGCGAAGCATACGCAACATAGTTTTGTGCATGCACAACATTTGCATTGCAAATGCCAAACAACATTGTACCGAAAATTAAACGGGGAATTACTAGTTGTCTCATTGTGGGGCAGTTTTTAAATTAAAAATTCTAAGGCTTTTCTATTATGATCTCATTGTTTTTATGTGCGATCTTAAAATCAGAAGTTGCTTCAAGCGATGAGAGCAAAAGATCCAGGCTTGTATTCGGCATAATCCCGTTGATAGTTTTTGCCGCGGTAGCATCGTCGGCAATTTTTACCGACACTCCGTATTGCTCCCTGATAATGTTTGCAACATCTGCCATAGTAGTATTATCGAAATAAAGCTTGCGCTCTTTCCAGGCAAGCACGTTTTCCTTCTTCTCTTCTTTTTTTATAAACCGGTTATTATCCAGCTCAACAAAATCGCCGGGTTTCATTTTTATTTCTTCACCATCATCTTTTTTTATGGTAATTGAACCTTCGGTAAGCATCACATTGGTTTTATCATCCCTGTTCACTACGTTGAATTGCGTACCGGTAACGATGATATCAAAATGATTGGCATGTACAACAAAACGCCTGTGATCTGCAGTTTTCTTTACGTGAAAGAAAGCTTCACCCTTCACCCAAACTTCACGGTCTGAGTTTTCATTCCAATTATTATAAGACAGGCTGCTGTTGGCATTTAAAATCACCTCTGAACCGTCCGGCAGGTTTCGCTGGGCCATCTGCCCGAAATCTGCTTTAAGGGATGCATGGGCAGCAAAGTATTGCCATACAGATATGGACACTATTGCTACCAACACAGCAGCCGCTACAGACCACCATCTTTTTTTATGCAGCGTAAATATACTGGCTGGCCTATTTTTAGTTTGGATACGCTCCAAAAGTTTTTGTTCAGCTTCTTTTATCTGTGCGGCCGAAATTGTTTCTTGTATAAAAACTGATTCAATAAGCGTTCGGGCTGCAAAGGCCATTTCTTTTTTGTCAGGGTTGTCCTGCATCCATTTTTTCCAATAAGCAACTGAAGTACCGTTCGAGCCTTTTACCCATTCAAGAAAGGAATCATCGTTCAGAAAATCTTCCGGAACAGAATAATTTTGGACCATCTAAGTGAGAGATTTTGATAATAGTGTTGATTTTTTTCTTTTTGTAATGAAATTTTTCAATTTTTTTTTGTCTTCTTATATGTCTGGCGTGTTGGTTACCCGGAGGTTCATTGTGAAAAATCCTATCTTCGGCAGCATCAGGATAACAATAAATTGACAGAAAATTTTCAAACTAATATGGAAGAACGGCGAGTGATGCAACCTGGTGATGAAAAAGCATTCCAGTCGCTTTTCAGAGAATATTACCCGCAATTATTTTTATACGGGTTTAAAATAATTCCGCAGAAAGAATTACTGGAAGATATAATACAGGAATTATTTGCAGAACTATGGAACCGCAAGAGTTGGCCCGAAGTAAGATCGCTTAAAGCTTATCTTATAAAATCACTTCAATACAAAATATATAATAAGCTCCGGCAACAGAAACTAACCGGTGCAATTACCGGATCAACATCTGACTTTCCTTTTGAAATAACAAGGGAAACGCTGATCATTCAAAATGAGGAAGACCGCGAGAAAATGATAAAGGTTGAAAAAATGCTTGCCCAGCTAAGTAACCGCCAGCGCGAAATAATTTACCTGCGATTTTACCTGGACCTGGGGTATGAAGAAATAAGCCAGGTAATGAAAATTAATTATCAGGCATCCAGAAACCTGCTAAGCCAGGCAATTAAAATCCTGCGCCAGTTAAAAACACCGGTTATAATGATGTTTGCACTTATAGTTACCTGCTTAAATATCTTTTTTAAATAATGTGAGTTCGGTTAAGCCTGAAAGGCTTTAATATAAATAGCCCTCGATGTAACCGAGGATAAAATCGTGATCAATCAATTGAACCCTTGCAGGGTTCAATGTTGTTTATCCATTTTTTACCCCGCAATCCTTGCGGGGTTATTCAAATTAAATCTTTTCAGGATTACTTTATGCTTAACCCGAACGCACGTTGCATAACAACTTATTTTGCCGGTGTAATAATAATGTTCCTGTATTCGATAGGACCATGATCACCCTGTATATAAATAGGGCCGGGTTCACCTTCTTTGCTGTCGATGGCTCCGCCGGTTGGTCCCGGAATTTCACGGTTACAGATAACCGTTTTTCCATTGGCGACAACAGTTACCATTCTTCCAATTAAAGTAATATCATACGATTGCCATTCACCGGGTTTTTTAGCGGCCATCTCACTTGGCGCAATAAAACCATAAATGGCACTGAAAACGTTTTTAAACGGTTCATCATCGTGACTCGCTTCTATCTGTACTTCATAGCGGCCACGCAAATACACACCACTGTTGCTTCCTTCGGGATAACGGAATTCAATATGCAGTTTAAAATCGTTGAAGGTTTGATCTGTCAAAAGATTAGAGCCTGAATGTGGGCTTGATAAAATTCCATCTTTTGTTACCCATTGATTGGTTTCGCCTGATGCATGCCAGCCTGTTAGGTCTTTTCCATTAAATAA
>Ga0206903_10054_pt1 | contig 36629 bp, 41 predicted proteins | sample Alteio_BWOrgHeat_45_FD_152959 | JGI IMG/M metagenome (GOLD analysis project Ga0206903, IMG submission 152959) | Enriched cells from forest soil in Barre Woods Harvard Forest LTER site, Petersham, Massachusetts, United States -... | ecosystem: Environmental > Terrestrial > Soil > Temperate forest >... | reverse complement strand
GGGGCCGGGAGATTTCGGCAGGTATTTCCGACCTTGGGACAAAAAAGGCGGGCGAAAACTATGGAACGATCCCAATGTCGTGGGCAATACCATGTTAACCCCTATCAAACTTTACTATCTGCAAGCTCTTTCAGCCCATGCTTGCGGATTGACAGGTGATTTCCTTGAAGCGGGAGTTCATAACGGTGGCAGTGCCAGGCTTCTGCTCAACGTGATGCAAGAATATGGATCGGCGAAAAGTATTTGGCTATTGGACACGTTTCAAGGGTACTCCAAGCCCTCTTCTGAGCGAGATGGTTCGCACGTGAAAGAGCGAGACTGTGGCGGACGTCCACGCAGTTATGTGGAACAATTATTGCAGGATGGAGGGTCGCGCGTGAAGTTTGTAGAGGGAGCAATCCCTGGGACGCTGGCACAGGTGGAGACTCAGAAACTGGCTTTTTCGCATATCGACGTCAACCTTTACGAGCCGACGTTGACCGCCGCTGAATTCTGTTTGGAGCGCACCGCGCCCGGCGGGATTATAGTCTTCGATGATTACGGCTGGCCGGCCACCTACGGTGCGAGGATGGCTATTGAAGAAGTTTGCCGCCAGTTTTCGCAGGCAATTATTAGCGTTCCGGAGTCATCGCAAGCGTTTGTAATAAAATCCGGAATATAGAAGGTTGATCGTGCCTCAAACTTAAGTTGACCTTAAAATGCAGCGGCCAGAGATAATCCACCAACCGCCAGACCGACCCTGTATTCTGGAGAAACGTGAGTATGTGGCAAGTTCTCATTTTGAGGAGTTTATTGTTCCTTTGCTCAAGAAAGAGATTGAGGGCTGCTTATCGCGGCTAGGTACGTCGCCGGGCAAAGGACTTCGGGCTCTGGATTGCGGGTGCGGCCGGCAACCGTTTCGAAAGATCATCGAACAAATGGGATACACGTATACAGGCATCGATGTGAGTCAAAATGCCGAGAAGAGTGTGGACATCATTTGCTCATTGGATGGGTCTCTCCCAGAAAAACTCCTTGCTGAAGCTCCGTTTGATTTAATTCTTTGCACCGAGGTTTTGGAACATGTTGCGGACTGGGATGCGGCCTTTCGGAACTTTTCCGCTTTGCTCGGCGCCGAGGGGCGTCTAATCATTACTGCACCGTATCTTTACCAGTTGCATGAAGAACCTTATGATTTTTGGCGGCCCACCTTGCACGCATTTGACTTTTTTGGCGGCCGATGGCAGTTTGCTTCGCTTTATCAAAAAGCGGCGGGAGACGCGTGGGACGTACTCGGGATTGTCTTGGCCAACTGTTCGTTCATGCCGGCACGCATGACCTTGCGAGCCAGGTTGCTGGCCAAGGTGTTTCGCTCAATGCGGAACGTGATATTTAAAATGCTGCAAAGGCGGAAGCTTCAACAGTACGTTCGCGTCGATGGTGCGCTGTACGTATCCAATATCGTGGTGTTTATCAAGGACTCTAGGAGAGGTGCGGGGGGTGGCCGATGACCGAATCGCGTGTGGCCTGCCCCGATCAAAAACCTGCTTTCGCCGCACTTGTTTCGACTTTTGCCAATTTCAATTTTGCCCGAGAATGAAAAAAATGCGGAAGATAGCTTTTTATTCGACACTCGCGGGCGCGTGGGGAGGAAGCGAAGAACTATGGAGTCGAAGCGCCCTCTTTCTGACGGACCACGGAGTGATAGTTGACGTAGGGGTCGCTCCGATCTTCTCTCCGGAAAAGCAATCTCTGTTGCAAACCCACGGCTGCCGCTTATGGAAATTACCACCCTTTCGAAGACCGCAGCGTGTTTTCAGGCGCCAGAAGTTCAATTGGCTGGATCGCGCGAATCCGGATATGGTGGTTCTCTCGCTCGCGGTGCATCATCACGGCGCGGAATGGATGGCAGAATTGCAAGATCGAAAGATACCTTATGTCCTGATTGTACAGTCAGCCGACGAAAGTTACTTCCATTCGGATGAAAACGTTCCTGCTTTACGCGCAGGATATGAGCGAGCTAGGCAATGCTTCTTTGTTTCCCAAGCGAATAAAGAATTTGTCCAGTGGAATTTGGCCGCGGAGTTTCCTGAGGCGTCAATTGTCAGAAATCCATTCAAAGTTTCTTACGATGCTGCACCAACATATCCGCAGGAGAAAAATGGAAGGTTTCAGATTGCTTGCGTCGCTCGCCTAGAGCCGATAGCGAAAGGGCAAGATATTCTTTTTAGTGTCATTAATCGGGCAAAATGGCGTGCACGATCCTTAAGTGTGACGCTGTTTGGGAACGGTCTTACCCAGCAAACCTTGGAACATGCCAAAGAAGTATATAAACTTGATAACGTGGATTTCGGAGGATTTGTCGAGAACGTTGAATCTATTTGGAAGTTGCACCAGGCGCTAATTTTGCCATCCCGCTTTGAAGGTCTGCCGCTGGCTCTGGTAGAGGCAATGCTTTGCCGTCGGTGTGCGATCGTTACGGATGTCTCTGGAAACGCGGAGCTAATTGAGGACAATGTAACAGGATTTGTCGCCGCAGGCCCGAGTGCCAGAGCGTTGGACGAAGCGCTCGAGCGGGCATGGCTCCGGCGCGAAGAATGGATGCAGATTGGAATGCTGGCTGGGTCGCGCGTGCGGGACCTAGTGCCCCCCGATCCGGGCGGCCTTTTCGGGAGTATGCTTCTTGACCTCATGCTGTAAAATTATTGGGCGTCACGCTCGATCGCATTCGCCGCCGACGTGTGATGTCTTTCAAAAACTGTGTTTCTCTATATAGTTCAACATATACCGCGGAAATGGTTGCAATTCCTTGGCCGGTTGCAATTCGCTCTGCCGATCATCAAGGGTCCTGTCAACTGGATGGCCGCGCGCATCGCAGCATCGGAGGGCATCATCAAGCATGGCGTCGGCAGCGGCTTGCGGTTTTGCGCGAGAGGTGGATATCCCGGATACCTGCTCGGCACGTCCGACCTGGAGGAACAGCAAATCTTAAAACAATACTTGCCCCACAAAGGCGTATTTTACGATATCGGAGCCAATATTGGGTTTTATGCGACAATCGCTGCGAGGCTCGTAGGATCTGAGGGCAAAGTTTTTGCTTTTGAGCCGTTTGCAGCGTCGGCTGAAGCGTGCCGGCGGAATGCCAAATTGAATAACTTTACACAGGTCAGGGTTGTGGAGGCCGCGGTAGCGGCGGAGGAAGGTGAGATGACACTCGAGTTGGGAGAGTCGAGCGCTGTTCATCGACTAAGCGTTGGGGGAAATGGATGCAAGGTGCGTGTTCTGGCAATTGACCAATGGCGAACGGAAGAGGGGACGCCGGCGCCAGACCTCGTAATGATCGATGCAGAGGGAGCAGAATTGGAGGTTCTTCGAGGGATGCTCAAAACTCTGAGGGAGACGCGACCCACAATCATGGTTGAGGTTCACTGGCGTGGAGACGCTTTTTTGAATTTTTGTTCCGACCATCTTTTTCAACTGGGCTACAAGCTGACAACTTACGCAGGTGAAGCCCCGCCCTTGGGTCTTGTCCGCTACCATGCGTTGCTCCGATGTGAAGAACGGAAATCCGGCGACACTCCCGTATGATGCGCGTCTTGCGCTCAAGGGGACCGTCCCTGCCGCGAGATTCGGGATTCAAAGTTGAAGCGCTTTGCAGGCGAATTTAAGCTGTTTTGAGATGGAAATCGAAAAGATTATAACGACGGCGAATCGAAAGGTGAAACTGCAGTTCACGGTGATGGAGCGGTCACTTCGGGCCACAGGTTGTGATCTTCCGCTTAAGGTAATTCCTTTCGGTGACGACCTCTTCGACCTGCCGGCAAATGCAGAATGGATAGTAGACGAGGCGATTTTTGCGATGTTGAAGGAGAATGGCGCGCTAATGTTGTGCAGGAAATATTTAGCTTTGATGCAAGCGAGCTGCGCCTATTTCGACACTGACTTGGTTCATTTATCGAATCCCCAAGAGTTTTTGGCCCCTCTTCCTGAAACCGCATTTGTGGTCGCGGACACCGAATGGAACAAAGCCCGATGGACATTTACGCCAGAAACTAGGGCCATGTATTTAAGAAAAACAACCCTCTGGTTGCTGACCAATTTTAACTCCGGATTCTTTGCGTATAAATCGCCCTTAGTGGGCGTCGAAGAAATCAAAGAATTACTTTCAAGTCCTGTACTGGGAAAGATGGGGCGAGGATTGTCACCGAGTTACAGCGACCAGGAAGGAATGAACTACTTGGCTCATATTGGTGGAGCGAATGTCACCAATCTTTGCTTGCCCCCTTTCTTCATGGAATCGACGATGGCGCGTGATTACTCCGGTGAGGTTTACCGAACGATGGAGGCATCTCGAAGGCCCCCGTTCCTTCACTTTGCTGGTAAGGCTTGGGATTTGAGTACGGATCTAGCCGGTATTTTTTTGGATTTCCTAACAGTCGAGGAAGCGCGTGAATTTCACACCGCGCAGCAGGAGCGACTTCTCCTCGAGAAGCGGCGTGCGCGCTGGCCTCTCTGGGCGCGCATCGCAAATCGAGTTCTGGCAAAAATTCAAAGTCCGGTGAGCTTGCAATGGGGACATACCAATGCGCCCTAAGAATACACCTTTCGTATCTCGAAGTGGCATCCAAACAAATAATGAGCCGCTGTTTTGGAATGAAAGCGATGCTCGCGCGTTAGATCGAAAAATGACTCTCTGTATCGTGTCCAGTATCAGCGGTGCGGCCAATGGTGGAGAAGCGGCATATATTCGGTGCCTGGGCAACCATTTCGTGAAGCTCGGCCATGTAGTTTTTGGCGTTAGCCGGCTCCGTCTCGTCCATTCGGAGTTTCTCAATTACGCACTTTCAGATGCCGGGCCGAAAGGGGGCTGCAATCAAGTCTCTTGCGGCGGGTGGAGTTGTCGCTTGGTGGGTCCCCAGCCGACTGTAACCCCTTTATTGCGGCTGTTGCCGTACTTAATGTCCCGGCCCATTGTTAATCGGCTGTCCGGTTTTGTATTTCGCGCCGCCTACGATGCACCGGTGCTTGACGCAATGCCGGGCAAAATAGACGTTGTTCACTATGTGGGAACTGGGTGGGAGTTATTAGGGTATTCGGCGCTTCACGCTGCTCGAATGCGCCGAGCTGTTTTCACGATTACTCCATTCGTCCATCCCGATCAATGGGGGGATTCGCGGTTCGATGTCCGCTTCTACAATCAGGCGGACGCAGTTTACGTCTGCTCTGAATACGAGAGGAACCATCTGGAAAAGAAGGGGGTTCATTCGCGTCGGATCCATCGCACCGCCATGGCCCCGGCGGGGGTTCAGGAGGCTGATGCGAACCGGTTTAGAATGCGGTGGAATCTTGGTGACCGCCCTGTGATTCTTTTCCTAGGCCGTAAACAGCGTTATAAGGGCTATCACGTTCTTTGTCTAGCAATGAAGGAAGTGATTGCGGCGATTCCAGAAGTTTGCCTTGCGGTCGCTGGCGCGGAGGTTGAGCCCCCGTTTCCTGCCGTTGCGAAAGAAAATTTCCTCGATCTCGGCGAATTGACCACGTCGACCGGGCATGTACAGCACAAAGCGGATGCCTTGGCAGCTTGTGATGTATTTTGCATGCCTTCCACGGCTGAAGCATTCGGATTGGTTTATGCGGAGGCCTGGCATTACGGCAAGCCGGTCATTGGAGGGATGGCGCCGGCGTTGGAGGAATTAATCATTGACGACGTTAATGGATACCGTGTTGAACAGGACAAGACACAGTTGGCAGCGCGATTGATCCAACTTTTGCAGAATGAAGGGTTGCGGCGGCGAATGGGTGACGAGGGACGGCGCATTCAACAGGAAAAATACACCTGGCCCGCCGTCTCGAGCCGCCACCTGCAGATTTGGACAGACTTGCACCGAGCGTCCGTAAATCATTTATGAAAGCACTAGTTACTGGCGCTGCCGGTTTTATCGGCACGAACACTCTAATCGCACTCATAGAGGAGGGCTGGGAAGTAGTGCCCGTCGATTCGCTGACCCGTCGCGGCACGGACGTCAATCTGAGTATGATCAACCGGCGGTTTCCTAACCTTGTATTTCGGAAATGCGAAATCGAAGATATGGCTGGAGTGATCTACCGAGAACGGCCGGATATCGTCTTCCACTTCGCCGCCCAAGTCGCTGTCACTTCGAGCATCGAAAGCCCAACTCGCGACTTCAAAATAAATGCTGAAGGCTCATTCCTCATTGCGAAAACCGCAGCAGATGTCGGTGCGCCGGTGATTTACACCTCGACGAATAAGGTTTACGGTAACAATGTCAACGATGTGGATATCGTTGAGCGCGAGACGCGCTATGACTACGGACCTGCCTATGTAGGCCGCGGACTTCCCGAAACATTTTCCATCGATGCATCTCACCACACACCTTACGGGGTCTCCAAGCTAGTCGGAGAGCTCTACGTCCGTGAATTCGGCGGGATCGCAAACCGCTGTTCGTGCATGTATGGCCCAAATCAATTTGGCATCGTGGACCAGGGTTGGTTGTCTCACATTGCCACCAATAAAATCCTGAAGCGACCAACGATGATATATGGCGACGGCAAACAGGTTCGAGATGCCCTGCATGTGGATGACGTCGTCCGGCTCCTGCTTCTTCAGGCTAAGGCCATTCTTGGCAGCGAGAGAGCCCTCTTCTCGGGAGAAGTGTTCAACGTGGGCGGCAGTGCGGCGCGTACCATTTCTTTGATCGAACTCTGCCACCGTTGGGAGATCGAGCCAAGTTTTGGACCGTGGCGGCCTGCGGATCAAAAAGTATTCTACTGCGATATAACCAAGGCAAAGAGGATGCTGGCGTGGGAACCCATGGTCGGTCTCGTGGAGGGGCTGGCCAGCCTTTACCAATGGACCCAAGAAACTCTGACGACGCGATGAATTTTCGCGGTAACCAAAATGATCTGCTATCGCATAAACTCATGCCGAACGCTGATGAAAGGAGCCGCGCGATTACAACCTTTCGTGGTTTTGCGCGCTGCGAGGCCGCCGCGCACCCCGAAGATGGTCCATTAGTTGGCACGAGGTGAATCTATTTTTGAACGTAGCTGTGGTTAGCGAGAACCAAATCCAGAAGCGACCCTTATACAGTGTGATTATACCCACGTGTGCGAGAGCCAATGTTCTGGAACAACTCCTCAGAATTCTTTCGCCGCAAGTGGACGCGAGCGGTGAAATCATTGTCACTGATGACTCCCCGAGTCAGAAAGAGGCGAAAGAAGTAGTTGGCAAATTTTCGAATGTGCGCATTATTTCAGGACCTAGGCGTGGCCGAGCGTCCAACAGAAACTGCGGAGCGGACTCTGCCAAAGGAGACTGGCTCATATTTGTCGACGACGACGTTGTTCCGGAAGGGAGGTTCATTCAGGCCTATTTGCAGAGCATCGCCGATGGCAAGGCGGATGTGTTGGAAGGCCGAACCTATAGTGACGAGAATTTGGACCGGGAAAGGTTTGAGGCGCCTGTCAATGAGACGGGAGGTCTGCTTTGGTCATGCAACTTTGCCATCCGGAGAGGTCTGTTTGATGCCATTGGAGGCTTTGCTGATATATTCGCGACTTATGGTTGCGAGGATATTGAATTGCAGGCGCGTCTCGCGGACGCGGGTCACGTTATACAATTTGTCGGTCCGGCATCTGTTTATCACGCTCCGCGGCCTCGGCCCGGCGTATTCCAGATGGCGAAAAGATGGCACGCGACCTGGGTGCTCCGACTTCTGTGGAATGAGCGGCCTGCAGGATTGTTTGTCAGACTGCCCAGACACATCATCGCCTATGGAATTGGTGATGCGCTGCAGTTCAAGTCGTTGCGGGCAAGGGCGATCTTAATCTTTCACGCCGTGTTCGTCGCGGGAATTGTGGCCTGCAGGTTGCCTTGGTGGCACCTTCGTGATTTCAGAAAAATAAACGCCTTTCGAAGGACAAGAAAGAGGGATCAGTGCGCAGCCTAGCAGAAATCGTGCAGCGGGCCTTTCGGCGTTGGGAATGCGCCCCTAGTCTGGCGTCGGCCATGCGGAGGATATTTTGGCAAATGCGAGGTGCTCAAATCGGGAGCGGAACTCGCTTGCCCCGCGCGGAATTTACGTGGCCTCACCAATTGAAAATTGGAAAGGACTGCATTCTTCAGCCCGATATTTTTTTTAATTTTCAGAACTATTGGACTCCAGGTCCCTCGATTGTAGTGGGAGACCGTGTTTTTATCGGTCGAGGTGTTGAATTTAACATATTAGCAAGAATAGAGATTGGTGACGATGCTCTGATCGCCTCGGGATGTGTCTTTGTGGATCACAATCACGGCGTCAGTGCCCATTGCTTAATGAATGAACAAGCCAACGTCGTTGAACCGATTTCGGTGGGTCGTGGCGCCTGGCTTGGCGCGAATGTGGTCGTATTGAAGGGCGTGAAGATTGCGGACGGCGCCGTTGTGGGTGCGGGTTCAATCGTCACAAAATGCATTCCGGAGGGCGAAATTTGGGCCGGAAATCCGGCTCATTTTATCAGGCGGCGTTTAGATGATAAAGCTGGCGAAAATCACCAAACAGAGGTCTAGCCACTCATGATTCTAAAGAAAAAACTGCCAGCGCCTTGGAACCGAACAATGTGGGTTTCGACACGATCGTATCGGCGATATTTCTATCGTTCGCTGGGTTACGTCCATGCTGACCTATTAGAGGCGGTTAAGCGTTGGGTTAAACCAGGCTCTGTGGTTTGGGATATCGGAGCAAACATGGGCGTATTTTCTTTTGGGGCGGCACAGTTTGCCGGCCCGACGGGCAGCGTATTTGCTTTCGAAGCCGATGTCGAATGCGCGGCTTTAATGACATGTTCCCTCGAAATTCGGGGTAATGAAGAGGCGCCGATTGTGGTTTGCCCATTTGTGATAGCTGCGGAGTCAGGGATCGTGCCTTTTGAGATTTCGTCCTATCGAACGGCGGCGTCAGCGATTCAAGGTTTTGGCCGATTTGAAAGTCGGGGCACGGTTCGGCGAATTCCGGCGTTTTCATTGGACGAACTGGCCTTGCGGTTTGCTCCACCGAACGTAATAAAAATAGACGTTGAGGGTGCAGAAAACTTGGTCTTTCAAGGGGCGCGGCAAACGATGGAGCGGTTTCGTCCGACGGTTCTGGTTGAATGTTCCGGTGGTTCGGTGGGTGAGGAGACCGGGGAACTGTTTCGCACCATGAATTATGAGTGGAAGCCTTGGCTGTGTGATGGTGCCTTTGGCCAGGACGCCCCGTTGGTGGATAATATCGTCGCCCTATCCAGATGAGAATCGCTTGCACCGGTTTTGTTTCCAGTGAGGCAGGTAGCGTCGCCTCGGCCAATGCCTTGCTCTTGCGGGAGTTGGTCGCGCGCGGGGTTTCAGTCGATTTTTTTTCCAAACCGTCCTTCGTTGACCCTCGCCCAGCCGTTGGTGAGCGCGCGGGATTTCGCTTCATTGCGGTTGTGAATACAGTTTCAGATGCCCTCCGGCGCGGCATGGCTGGCCTTAGAACTCTAAGTGCACTTGCTGCATGGAATGACGCCGCAACTTACAATCGGCTTCTCGTCAGGAGTATGAGTGACGAGCATCGGAAACTCCCGTACGATGCCGTGCTGTGGTTGGGCGATTACGCGCATGGTTCCGTTCCCGGAGCGGCGACGGTCAGCTTTGCGCAAGGCGCGCCGGGCACGGACGCGCGATCGATCCTACGGAGAAAGGGGGAGATCCAACGATTGGCTGGCAGACGAACAGCATGGAAGTGGGAGTTGTTGGGTCGTCTTCGCCTTTCTCGCTTTGGATTGCCTGGAATCCGATACTCCGATCGTATCGTTGTTGGCAGTTCCATTTCACGCGAACGTCTCCTGGCAATTTACGGCATTTCGCGTGCACGCATCTTCACGATCCCCTATCCCATCGATCTCGAATTCTTTAGGCTGCCAGAGCAATCTGGGCAGGTCTCAGAATTCAACGCAAAAAAGGAGACGAAAAGTCGAAGGGGCGCTCGCATTTCTTCCTCGACACTGCGCATTCTTTGGCTCGGGCGCATCGTTCCCAGGAAAAGATTGGATATTTTTCTCGAAGGCAGCGTGCTGGCGCTCCAGGGCGGCCTTGATGTGAGGTTAACTATTGTTGGGAACGTTGGCTTCATCAAGGGCTACGAGAAATTGATCGATCAATTCCCAATCCGGGATAGGTTGCAATGGCTGAAGGGCGTTCCCAGATGCGATGTCCCCGCACTGTTGGCAACTCATGACGTTCTCGCCCAACCAAGCGAAGAGGAGAACTTCGGTTCGTCTGTCGCGGAGGCCCAAGCCTGCGGGTTGCCGGTGATCGTCGGTGCGACGAATGGAAACATCGATTATCTCTGTTCCCGAGATATCCGCCTCGCGGACGGGCGGCCAGCAACCTTTGCCGCGGCGTTGCGCGAGATGGCCGCGCGGAAGCTCGAAGGACGGTGGGGAAGTCCTCATGAGTCACGAAAATTGGCGGAGCGGGAATTTTGTCTGCCCACAGTTGCTGGGCGGTTATTGGGCGTCATCCAGCCACACTCCACCCAACATTCATGCGCATTGGTTTGATCAGCGGAGCCTATCCGCCGGATCTGGACGGAATCGGCGATTATACGTCGTGCATGGCACGAGCGCTGGTCGCAAGTTCGGGCGTAGATTCTCCAGTGAGGGTCTTCACTTCCGTCGGGAAGGAGCGCGAGGCGGCGCCCGGCGTCGAGATACACCAAACCTTTGACGCGAGGCAGCCTTCTTCGTTTCGTGAATTACTGCGTTGTCCAGCCATCACCGAACTTGACTGGCTGGTGTTGCAGTATAATCCATTTAGTTTTGGGCGGCGCGGCTTTTGCCCCGCGGTGCCGAAAACTCTCGCTCTTTTAAAACGATCGCAGACCACTCGGCTCGCGGTGATGTTTCATGAAACCGTCGTTCCCTCTTGGCCTTTGAAATTTGCGGTGATGTATTGCTGGCAGCAGCCGATCTTCCGGACGGTCTGTCGATTGGCCGACGCGGCATTTATATCGACGGAGCGGTGGGCTCCCGAGGTATTGCGGGCCTCCCCTAAACTTCCTTTATATCATTTGCCGGTGGGTTCCAATATCCCGCTTTGCTGGCTTTCACGCAAGCAAGCTCGCCAGAAGTTGGAAATTGAACAAACGGCGCTCGTACTCGGGGTATTCGGTGGTGCGCATGTCAGCCGGCAACTGGATTGGATAGCAGCGACGGTTCGCGAAGCAAGCCGCAGGAATGCCGGACGTCGCACTTTGTTACTCTATGTCGGTAACGACGGGCGTGCGATTCGAGGGGCCTGTCCCGAAGCAGAAATCATCGACAGTGGGCCAGTTCCGGGGACGGAGGTTGGCGTACGCCTGAGGGCCATGGATGCTATGATTTCGCCCTTCCTCGATGGCGTCTCCACGCGGCGAGGATCGGTCATCGCGGCGCTGCAACATGGTTTACCGGTGGCAAGCACTCGCGCCAGTTGGACAGACCGTCTTTTTCTTGGCAATATACCATTTCCTTTGTTGCTCTCCGCCGCGAGTTCAACGAGGGCATTTGCAATTGAGGCGTCGGCCTGGCTGGAACAATTGGAGAATCTTCCGCAGAGCAGCGTCCAAAACGAAATTGTAGAATTCCATGCACGGCACTTTCCCTGGCCGTCTATCGCGGGAGCTTTAATTCAGTATCTCGCAGCAGGAAGCGCATGAGGATTCCCGTAATAAACTTCGTCAAGACTGCCGCACGTAAAATGGGCGTAAACATCATGAGAACTGATCGGATCGGGGTGGACATGGAACTTGATTTGGCGCGGCTTACCGCCTTTAGCCCCTTACGGACAATCTTCGACGTAGGCGGCAACACTGGCCAAACGGCCCTTAGACTGGCCTCGGCATTCCCGACGGCTCGAATCTTCAGCTTTGAGCCTGTCCCGCAAACTTTTGATAAACTCTCCCAAGCAGTTAAGCATCGCGAGGGCATCGCAGCAGTCAACTCCGCGCTTGGTGAAAAACCCGGATCGGTTTTCATAAATTTAACGGATAATTCACAAACCGCAACAATCTTGGCGACTAGTTCCGCCAGCAACAGCGTGAGTATCCCAGTCGAAACTATTGACCGATTTGCAAAGACGAATGGAATTGAAACCATTGATCTCCTGAAAATTGACGTCGAAGGATATGAGATGCAGGTCTTAAAGGGAGCCGAGAAACTTTTCCACGAAGCGAGCGTGCGCTATGTTTTCGCAGAATGTGTCCTGAAAGTCGATGCCGTGTCGCCGCACACGACGTTCTTTGAACTCGATAAATATCTCAATGAGCACGGATTTTGTTTTTTTAATTATTATGCGGAAAGCTTTCGGCTTCGGGATGGTTGCGCGCTTGGGAACGTCCTTTACGCTTTGCATTCGAAGCTGCCGCGAGTGGTGGCGGAATCGAAGGTGGCCAATTTAATTTAACGGAAACGCTTTTCGGTCTAAAACACGTCTCTTTGGATGATCAAGCCCGGGCTCCTCCGATTGTTTCTCGCTCTGGTCGTGGTTTTGCATCATAGTACCCCACTGCGGATGGGTGGGTGGGCAGTTTATGTCTTTTTGATTCTGAGCGGTTACTGGATCGCCAGAATCTGGGACCAGCGGTACCAGCATACTCGCCAGCCGGTGATGACTTTTCTCATTAGTCGATGGTGGCGATTGGCGCCGGTAATGTTCTCTTGCCTGGCAATTATCTTCGTCACTTATCGTTTTAATGGGTGGTCGCTACCGGAACTCACGCCCTTCTGGGTTTTGAAACAATTGCCAATTGCCGGCTCAATGTCTGGACAGCGGATTCTTCCTCCGCAGTGGTCTCTGGACGTGGAAATGCAATTTTACTGGGCAGCGGCCATTTTGTTGCCTTTACAGCCATGGTTGCATGGCTTTCCCCTCGGCCGGTCCGCTGGCCTTCCGTGTGCGGTTTTGGTATGCCTCATCTCGGCGATTTATATCATTCTCGGGGGTTTTCCAGATTCTCCTTTGTTGTGGCCATGGTTTGGCTTCTTTTTGATCGGAATATGGATATGGCGGTCCCACTGGGTCCCCTCGGTGTTCTTGACCGTAGCCGGAACATCCACGTTTCTAATCGTGACCGCGTCTCTGATGATCAGTCGGGAGACGCGAAGCGGTTTGATTGTGACCGGGGCGTCCGCGTCGGGAGGACATTTTTGCAACTGGCCAATCCTTTGGCAGGAAATCGGCAGCCTGTGTATGGCGCCATTCTTGGCGATGAATTTGCGAACACCATCGTCCAAATTAGACCGCTTTTTCGGAAACTGGGCTTACCCGCTCTATCTTTTTCATTGGGTGCCAAGGGAGTGGTATTATCGGAACGTCAATTGGGCAATGCCTTGGTGGGATTCTGTCGCCCTCCTATTGGCGAATATCGCCGTCGCCCTGGCCGGCTCATTGGTTATTCTGTGGGTGATCGATCGGCCGATGGATCACTTGCGGACCTTGTGGGTAAAAAGCCGGTTGCTCTCTGTGTGATGGATCAACGCCGACGGAAGCTTGGGCATCGATGGCGTTGATCGAGCCGCCTTAAAGTCCGACAAGCACAATTGTTTTATGGATTGGATTATTGCTAGCGTAATTGTTATGTTTGGTATTGCTCTTGCCCTGGCGAGATCACCATGGCTGGTCGATTACTCGGTCTTTATATTTGTATTCAATCGCGGCTTGCGTCGGATAGTGGATTTTTACTTTTATCACGCCTTTAACCCGTTTTCGCCCATCAGCTTAACGCCATTGCTTATTGCCGGTGCGATGGCGCTCTGCTGCATTTTTGACTTCTACCGTCTTCAGCAGTGGGGTAGGCGCATTTTTGCCTGCCTCGCCGGTGCTACTTTGTATGCCTTTTTGGTCGGCTTTGTTTCGTTCAAACTCGCTGCTGTGTATGCCTTCGGCGAGGCGTTGCCTCCGCTGGCGCTGGCCGGGTATGCCTTGTCTTTGAATCCGAACAACTCCGTTTGCGACCGGTGGATTAGAAGCTTCTCATGGGCTGCCATTTTGGCCAGTGTGTACGGCTGGTTCCAGTATCTGACCATTCCTCCCTGGGATGGCTTTTGGCTGAGGGAGGTCGGTTTTATCGGTTACATGGGAATTCCTGAGCCGACGAAGATGACGGTGTTTTCCACGATGGCGGAACGAGGACCGCTGGCGAGCTATCTCGGATTTTCCGTCGTACCGATGATTGTTTCGCCCAAATGGCGAACCGTTCTTGGATGGCCGGCAGTCGTGCTGGTTTTCTCAGTCATCCTGCTTACCGCTTCTCGAGGCGGCCTGGTCATGGCGGTATCAGCGACAACGATCTTCGTACTGGTCAACCGCGGAGCAAAAAAGGGACAAGTGACGCTGGCCTTATTGATCGTTGGTTCGGCTGCGTGGTTTGGGATCTCGAGGATGCCGAACTCCGAAACCGTGAAATCGAGGTTCTCTACTTTGAAAAACATACGCGACGACGGATCGTATAAAGGCCGAGTACAGATTATGACGAACGGAATCGGACAACTGGCGTTAAGACCATTGGGAAATGGCCTCGGCTCCGGAGGGTTGGGGATCCGTATCAATGAAGGGGCCGTCCAATCCGTTTCCATGGTGGGCGATGCCGGATATTTTCAAATTTTGCTCGTTTACGGAATTATAGGAACGGGATTGATGGCCCGCGGCCTGTATCTTTCCTGGAGGAGATTGACGATCTACAATCAGATCAAAGAATTCCGAAGTGATCATGTATTACTGGCGCGGGCGTTAATGATCGCTACCCTTGTTTGTTGCTGGCTGGGTGATTTAGTGACGCAGTTTTCCGTATTCTGGATTGCTTTAGGTTGCGGTTTGGCGATGCGAAAGGAGAGCCTGCTTCGACTCAAAGCACGCATGCTAAGCGCCGTCGAGAGCAGACCAGAAATTGAACTAACGGCAGTGGCTCTTCATCCCGATCCAAGTACTCCTTCTTGCACGCTGGAAAAGGGCTTTAAGTGAAAATAGCTTTCTGCATAATCAATCACAATAAGTGGGAAGGCACTTCGAAAGCCGTTGCTGAGGTTGCCGAACGTCTGGCTACGCGACACGAGGTGCATATTTTCTCCCGAAGCGCGATTGGTGTGGATCTTGGGTCGATACAGTGGCACGCGATTCCCGGAGTGGGGCGTCCCCATTTCGTGGAGTTTTTGGGATATGTGATCCCGTTGGATTTGCTGCTGCGCGTCGAGCATTTCGATATTATTCATGCCGCCGGAGCTTTGTATTCCCGAGCGGACATTTACACGATCCAAAATATTCAGCCGGCTAAGACTCGCATCCTTCAGAATCTCGGATCTCCCGAACGGGTCAGCCGATTGCGTCATTGGACGCGGCAAGCCTATGTCCGGTTAACTAGCAGATGGGAGCGCGCCTGTTATCGAGTTGCGAAACGAAAGCGCCCGTTGTTTCTGCCCGTATCCAGCGGAGTTCAGCGGGAGCTGCAGAGCCACTATGGTATTGAAAGCGCGCTTTGCCGTATCGTACCGAACGCTGCGGATACGCAAAGATTCATCCCTGTGACCATAGATAGAAAATTGGCAGTGCGGGCGTCCTTCGGATTACAGCGTGAGGATTTTGTCATCGCATTCTCCGGAGGGGAGTGGCGTCGCAAAGGGTTGGATCTTGCAATCCTCGCCCTTAGTTACATTCCGTCCGACAAAGTGAAACTTCTCATTTTCGGAAAGGATCCTCAAGCTGCGTTGTTCGAGCGTCTGGCCGTTGATTGCGGAGTCTATCAACGGGTTGTTTTTGCTGGCCATCGGAACGCCGTAGAAGAAGGTCTGGCTTGCGCTGATGTATTTATATCTCCGAGCCATTATGAAGCATTTAGTTTAGCCGCGATCGAAGGCGCAGCCTGCGGGCTCCCGATCATTGCGACGAAAATCAACGGAACCGAGGATTTCATTCGGCCGGGTGAAACTGGAGAATTCATTGAACATGCTCCGGAGCAAATTGCGAAGACACTCAAGCCGCTCATAGAAAATCGTGACCTTTGTCTAACGATGGGTAAGTGCGCTCGTTCGTTGGTGATTGAAAAATACACGTGGGACAGAGTGGCGTCGCTCACAGAAACTTGTTACCGAGAGCGATTGGAGACGAGATGACCGCCGGGAAAATTTTATGGTTTGCGACGAAGGGGTCCGGAACGAATGAAGCCTTGCGCATGGAAGAGCTCTTGAAGGACTTTCCGACTGCTCGTGAGCTCGACTTTGATAAATCGGCGAAATGGCGGAGCTTTAAAGGGCTCCTGCGGCAGATTAGAGCGTCGAAGCCGAACCTTTTGATCATGGAGGGCACGGGGATCGGCGGCGGGGTGGTCTGTCTTCTTGGCAGGGTAGTGTGGGGCATCCCGTTTGTGGTAAGCAGCGGAGATGCTGTTGGACCCTTCTTTAGAGGGGAACATCCGGTCTTTGGGTGGGTGTTTGAACTTTACGAGAGGATGCTTTGCAGGCTCTGCGCGGGTTTTGTCGGCTGGACGCCATACCTCTGCGGGCGGGCCATGACTTTCGGTGCGCCGCGAGCGATGACGGCCGAAGGTTGGGCGCAGGATAGCGCGGCGTCTTCCGAAGCGCGGGCATTGTTGCGCGCCAAGTGGGGCGTGCCCTCTGGAGCGACAGTTGCCGGTTTGATTGGCAGTCTGACGTGGAACGCGCACCGACGATACTGTTATGGTATGGAATTAGTCGAGGCGGCTCGCCGATCGCATTCGGAACAGGCTGTATGTGTGATTATTGGAGAAGGAACAGGACTCCAGCGACTCAAAGAGCGAGCCGGAAATCTCATCGGGACAAAAGTATTTTTCCCAGGTTCAATCTCAGGTAATCAGGTGTTGGAAGCTCTTTCGGCCTTTGATGGAGCGGTGCTTCCTCAAAGTCGAGACGGAGTTGGCATGTTTCGTTATACGACGAAAATAAGTGAGTATTTGGCTTCCGGTCTGTCGATTGCGATCAATCGCATCCCTGCGGCTTACGATTTGCAAATGGCAAACCTATCCAGACTTCCGGGCAGTGCACCGTGGGATCCGGTTTTTCACCAGGCACTGGCTGAGTGGATGGATTCGCTACAAGCCGCGGCGCGCATTCTTCCGTGCTTGAGCCTCAGCACGAATTGCTTCAATCGAAATGTGCAGCGCGCCAGAATGCGTGATTTCGTTTCTGATCTTTTGCTGGAGTTGGCACAGGCTGCCCAGACGTCACAATGAGACGCAAATTCGCCAAAGGCCCGAGATCAACGGACTCGCATAAGTTCTGGATGATTGCGCCAGATCATCGAGAAGGTTATCTCGATACGTGGCGGGCAATTGCTTGTTTGCTCGTCTATTTTTATCATTCCGCGGTTAATGTCAGCATTCTGGATGTGCCTTTCTACGGCCTCCAGGGAGTTAATCTCTTTTTTGTCTTGAGCGGCTACCTGCTTGGTTTGAAGTTTCTTCCTGGCTTACGTGGGGCAGGTAAACTACCGGAGGTGATTCCGTATTTATGTCGTCGGTTTATTAGGATTTATCCACCGTATTTCGTATGCTTGGCGGTATTCACGCTTTTGCGCTATTTGAGTGGCACACAGCCGCCGACTGTCGGAAATTGGGTTGCCCGGGCAACCTTGATTTTCAATTACCTGGATCGGTATGACTTCCTTGCGATCAATGGTGTTTTTTGGTCGCTTGCAATAGAAATGCAGTTTTATTTGCTATTGCCCGTAATTGGATTTGCGGTTCATCGCGTATCAAGGCCCGGTTCGATTAAGCCGTGGCTCTTCGCGGGAGTTTTTCTGGTCACCGGAATGTTGAGCCGTTTCTTTGAAGTGGGATGGGTTGATCATTCCGCACATGGCACGATTGCCGTGGTCCGCTTCAGGTGGGCCGCTTCGTATTTGGACCTGTTCGGGGTTGGCATTCTGTTGCGACTGATTGAAGACCACTTCCGGATGCGGGTAGGACACGCGGGGCGAATCATGAGCGTCTTAGGACTTGGGACGGGAGTCGGGATCCTTGCGCTGGCCGCAAAGTGGACCCATTCGGCCGGGTTATGGGATGAATCGCGCGATCTCGTTTATGTGACGTTTTGCCCGCTCATGGTTTGTCTGGGTTTCGCGACGCTGGTGGGTGTCACATCCGTTTCCAATTGGCGTGATTCAATTCCGTTCCGTTGGAGTTGGTTGCAATGGATAGGACGAATTTCCTATTCCATTTACCTTTACCATACCGGTGTGCTCTATGTTTTTAATCGGCTTTCGAAAATTTCAACGTGGGGCTTGGGATGGACGGAAATGTGTTTGATCGCGGCTATGGCTTCCATGCCAATCACGCTCGTTGTGGGCTGGATGGCATACCGTCTTGTTGAGGTACCATGCATGCAATTCCGCGGATGGAGATCGCGAGCTAAAGTTGGGTTCGCATTTGATGAACCTGGAAAACTGAAATTAGGGAAACGCTGATTTAATCAAGACCCAAGACACAAACAATCGACAAACAAGTGCTGGAAAGGTAGATTTGCCGGATGATTCGCCAGATGAGTTTTGCCCAGTCCGAATATGCCGGGAAGAAGAAGGTCACACGCCGGGAGAAGTTCCTCGGCGAAATGGAGAAAATTGTTCCCTGGCAGCCGTTGCTCGCGCTGGTCGAGCCGCACTATCCCACTGGCAAACGGGGTCGTCCCCCGATTGGCTTGGAGCGGATGTTACGGATCTATTTTCTCCAGCAATGGTATACCCTGGCGGATGAAGCGCTCGAAGACGCGCTCTATGACAGCCAAGCGCTGCGCAATTTTGCCGGGATTGATTTGAGCGTCGAAGCGGTGCCTGATGCCACGACCCTGCTGGGCTTCCGTCATCTCTTGGAAGCCCATGATCTGCCCAAAGGGATCCTGCAGGAGATCAACGGGCATTTGCGCGAACGGCAGTTATTGCTCAAAGAAGGTACGCTGGTGGATGCCACGATCATTGCCGCCCCGCCTTCGACCAAGAACGCCGATAAAGCACGTGATCCCGAAATGCATCAGACCAAGAAAGGCAACGCCTGGCACTTCGGCATGAAAGCTCATATTGGCACGGATCTGCAGGGCGTGGTGCACACGGTCGTGGGCACGGCGGCCAATGTGTCCGATGTGGCTTGTGCGCATTTGTTGCTGCACGGCGAGGAAACCACGGCGGGTGCGGATGCCGGTTACGTCGGTGTGGAGAAACGTCCCGAAATGCAGACGCCGGGCCGGGCCGTGACCTGGCACGTCGCGGCGAAACGGAGCAAGGTTAAAGGGTTGCCCGAAGGGCGACTCAAGGAGTTGACCCAAGCCTTGGAAAGGCTCAAGGCGCAGGTCCGAGCGAAAGTCGAACATCCCTTTCACGTGGTGAAGAACCTCTTCGGCTTCCGCAAAGTCCGCTACCGCGGTCTGGCCAAGAACACCGCGCAACTGCACACGCTCTTCGCCTTGGCTAACTTGGTCCTCTGCAAGGGCCGCCTCCTCGCGCCTCTTGGCATTTGAAACTCCCACATGGGCCAAAACTAACCCGCGTGAAGACCAAAAGACTGCTGCGAAAAGCTCAATGAATCCAACCGCGGAGGGAAAAACCCTCCTGACTTCAACCAAAAGTAGCTCGCGCTAATCAAAATTGCCCCCCGCAGCCCGGTTCAGCGCCAGCACCCATTTAATCAGCGCTTCCTTAGCAAGGGATTAAAACGGGACCGAATATTTTAGTCTGTGCAACATATCCTTAAAGTGGAAACAATGAGTGCAATGCACTATGAGTAGAGCACGCGGCGATGGTCCTTTCCGTAGATCGACGTCGTTACGATCGTGCGAAGTCTGAGGTGGGGAGTATTTGTGGAATTTCGGACTAGCCGCTCTTCTCTTGAGATTCAACGGCGGGCACGGGAAGAGAGTGGAACCGGCTTTTGAGCTTCAGAAACGGCCGCTCGACAAGAAAATGTGAAATCAACGACATTCCAACAGCGCTAGCGAGGTTCATTGGAAAAACATTCAGCGGCCATCTTCCGCCGGCGTTGAGGAAAAGATTGTTCCAAACGTAAAGGCTATAGGAAAGCACGCCGACGAAAACCAGCGGACGCCAATTCAAGAATCGGAACAGCATCGTGGATGGGAAAGACACCGCAGCCGTGATCAAAATGCAAAGGGACATCAGTTCGAGAGACCTCCCTATGGTAATTCCATATGCGCCTCTGAAATGCAGCTGGAGAAGTGGGGAAATCAAAGTGAGGAAGGCTATCGAGCCAAACGAAACGAGGCGGTTGCCGGCAAGAATTTGCAGGCGCGCCAAAATTATTGGCCGTTGAAAAATTTCGCCCAACAACACGCCGGCGGCGATCGAGTCGAAGCTTGTATGGAACATGATACCGATCTGATCTCTGGAACCAGGCGCAAAAAAATATGTTGCGACTCTAAGAAGCGGAGCGAGCATCATAACTAAGACCAACACCGTTAAAAGCTTGCGCTTCCTTTCTAAAGCCATGAGCAACGGCCACAGTAAGTAAAATTGCTCTTCCAAGGCCAGCGTCCAATAGTGACCGATGACATGATAATCGGATGGCCCCGTCTCATGATCCCAAAGATGACGATAATTAAGGCTGAAGGTCGAAGCAGAAACCACGGTCTGCCAGGATAGCCTGATAAGTCCGCCGTTTAATAGGATGAGAAGCACTATAATAAAAAAGTAAAAGCAGGGGAAAATGCGTAGAACGCGGCGTATATAAAAGTGCCGCCAATCGAATGTGCCAGTTTTCTGCACCTCTCGGAGGCTAATATTGTAGATTAGAAACCCGCTGAGCACGAAGAATATGCTTACCCCTAAAGATCCATTCCCGATAATCATCACAAAAGGGTAGGTGATGAGTGGAAGTGAGTAAGAGCCGTGTCCAATCAGAACCATCATGATTGCAATTCCTCGCAGGCCATCCAGGCTGGGAATTCTCGACGTTTGAGGACGTGGGGCTGGAAGGAGGCGGGCGGTCATGGTTTGCGTTTTTCTTGGATCTGCGTCAGAACAGCATGAGGGCTGGAAAATCGGTTTCATCGCCGTCGTTGGGCCCATTGTCTGGAAAGTCGCCATTTCGTACAGCCGATCGTGTCTTCAACTCACGGCTGTTTTCTAAATCGGCTCGACGTTGTCCATGGATTGTGCGCGACTTGCGGGGAAGGGTATAGATGGAAGTATCCATGAGTGTTTTAGATGAGCCAATATCAGTTTTGATTGTAATGCCACAAGCCAATCTTGGAGGCGGCGCTGAGTTGATGCTTCTCAACTTCCTTTTCGGAGCACGGAAGATCCGCCCGGCCTGGCGTTTCGCGGTTTTTTTTCTTCACCCGGGTCCTTTTATTGACGTCTTGGTCGCCCATGGGTTTGAAGTCGCCGGTACTACGAATGTCCGGCTGAGAAAACCATGGACTTGCGCCGGCGCTCTTGTTCGGCTTTGCGCACATGTGAAAAAGTTGAAAGCGAACGCCATCCTCTCGTGGGTGGCGTACGGACACATTTTTGGGGGCTTGGCGGGTCTTGGGAGCCGTATCCCAACCCTGTGGTATCAAATCGGATTTGCAACCGGTTGGACGGATCGGCTTGCTTCGCGAATCCATTCCGACCGAATTATTGCGGTTTCCGAGCACATCGCGAAACGCCAGCGATTCCTCGATTCTCGATGCCCTGTGGTTACCGTTTTGCCTGGAATTGATCTCGAACGCTTTTCGGAAGTCGATCAGGAAGAATTGCGCGCGCGGTTGCGGCTTCCATCGAGAGCTCGAATTGCTGTCTTGGTTGGTCGCTTGCAGCGCTGGAAGGGAATCCACACTGCGATCGCCGCGATGCCACAGGTGGTAGCCGCGGTTCCCAATGCACGACTGATCGTTGTCGGCGGGGTCCACGACTTGGAACCGGATTATCCCGGCGAATTGAATGCGCAAGTACGGCGATCCGCGGTCGAACAGTCCATTGCCTTAGTTGGGCGTCAGGACAATGTCTTTGACTGGATGTGTGCCGCGGATGTTGTCATCCATGCTTCGTCGAACGAACCCTTTGGCATCGTAGCTATTGAAGGCATGGCTTGCGGGCGCCCGATTATCACGGGCAATGATGGCGGAGTAGTCGAGGCGGTGCGGGACGGCATTGAAGGGATTCATGTGCCTTACGAAGATTGGGAACAGCTTGCCGAGGCTCTAATTCGAATCTTTCAAGATCCGCTTTTAGGCAAAGAAATGGGCCAGCGCGGTTTGGACCGGGCCAGGGGATTTAGTCGTGACCGCTACTCCTCGGAGATTTGCCAGCACCTGGATGAAGCGATAGCGATCCGGAACCAACACTAATTCGAAAATGATAAAAACTGCTCTAATCAAATCGCTCGGCTGGCCGATTACGTTGCGGTTTGGTGACCCACTGGTCATGGATCGTTGGCGCTGGCTTAACCCGCGTTTGGCCAGGGGATCCCTGCGTACGTTTGATGCCGGGTGCGGAAATGGGTGTTTTAGTTTCGCCGCAGCCGCGGGCGGCAATGAAGTGGTCGCTGCATCCTATGACGAAGCGCCCCTCGAAAAGGCGAGAATGCGGGCTCGGCTGTTTGGCCTAAGCAAAATCAAGTTTCTTACAGTTGATTTATGTGAACTGGACAAAATGGCACAGGAGCTAGGGCAGTTCGATCAAATTATTTGCACGGAGTGCATCGAACACATTCACGATGACGAAAAGCTTGTGTTTGATCTGGCGAGGATGTTGAATCCGGGCGGGCGGCTCCTCTTGACGACACCGGAAGCTACCCATCGTTCGTTGCGCTACGAAGAGCGGTTGTTGACGGAAATTGGAGGCCACGTGCGCTGGGGCTATACGGAGACGCGCCTCAGAGAAATATTCTCTGCCGCGCAATTGAGTGTCGAAGAAGTGAGTTATACGAGCGGTTGGGTTTCGCAACAGCTGACCAATTTGATGCGGCGGGAAAACGAGCGGCTTGCTTGGGCGTTGACATTTCCCCTTCGAGCTTTTCAAGCCATCGATCGACTGAGTAACAAAGCATTTAAATATCCTTGGTTTGGGATCGGCGTCGTGGGCCGGAAAAGATGATATTCGGTGCGGATAACCTGATTTTTTCATTCGATTTGTGGCACCCTCTTTCTTGCTTAGGTTGAAGCGCAACATACTGTTCTTTGGGTATTATGCGTTTGCGAAACGACTGCCGTGTTCTTATGCTCGGTGGGGAGGACGAGTTTACAAGGGTATTCGTGGCTATTTGGGACGACGCCTTCTTGCGGGCTGCGGCAAGTGTGTGAATATCGAAGCAGGCGCCAGCTTCGGACGAGGAAATACGGTCTGGCTGGGTGACTATTCCGATCTTGGCATCGACTGCAAAATCCATGGTGAAGTCCATATTGGCGACCACTCGTTCATGGGACCGGAGGTTGTCATTTATACCTGGAATCACGTTTTCGACCGCACCGACATTCCGATCATGGATCAAGGATGCAGCCCGATCAATCCCGTTTGGATCGGCAATGACGTGTGGATAGGGACGCGGGTTATCATCCTTCAAGGAGTTCATATTGGCGACCATTGCGTGATCGGAGCCGGCTCTGTCGTCGCCAAAGATGTTCCTGCTTGGTCCGTTGTCGCAGGGAACCCGGCACGAATCCTTCGCCAGAGAATTTTGTCCGGTCACCCATTATCGGGAGTTTCCGCCTGAAGTTCTGATGGAGGTCGTCTCGAGAATATTAGTTGGAAGCGCTCTCCGCTAAAGTCCGCTGGTGCTGATAGATCTCGGGATTGATTCAACCAATGCGTTTTCGTATTCCAGAGTGGCTATGGGCGGTGAGCCGCGCGCTGAATCGCAGGGGCCTGCGAGGATCAGCTCGTGCCGTGAAATTTGTGAACTACGCCCTGCATAAAGCACTTCTACCCGCAGAAGCGATCGTGGGCCATCATCCTATTTTAGAACATTATGCGCTGGGAATAGTGCTTCATCCGCAGGTGACAATAGGTGATAACTGCCGCATTTATCATCACGTGACGTTGGCCGCGCAATCCGCAATTGGTTCTCCTTTTCGGATTGTCCTGGGAAACGATGTGACGATCGGAGCGCATAGCATAATCGTCGCGCGAGCGAATTGCAGTCTCGTCATAGGTGACCGAGCCATCGTGGGGGCGGGTTCGGTGGTGACAGGGGATATTCCTAGTGGTGAGATTTGGGTGGGAAATCCAGCGCGGAAACTCAGGAACCGAGACGTCGAGGCAATTGTGGAGGCAAATCCCGAGAGATGAAAGTTCTCTTCAGCGGAATGGAGTGGTTTCCAGAATGCCAGGTAGGGGGATTGGATCGGTACTTTTACGAAAAGATCCAAGCGTTCGCAGCGCAAGGCGTTGCCGGTAATGCGCTGGTTTCCTGGTGTGAACCAACGCGAATAGCCTCGATTGTCGTCAGCGCAATGGCACCGCGAGGTGCTTCGCTTCCTCGAAGGTGGATGGGAGTTTCGAGACAGGCGAACGAGATCCTGGCGCACGGGGTGGACGCGGTGAACACGCACTTTGCTCTCTACGCTTTTCCTTGGGTGCACAGGATCCCGAAGGGCGTCCCTTTAATTGTCAATTTTCAAGGGCCGTGGGCGGAAGAGATGAGCATTCAATCTAAAGGTTGGCAGGCCCGACTCCGCTCGCTCGTTGCGCGGCGCATCGAGCGGAGAGTTTACCGCCGTGCTGACCGCGTGATTACCCTTTCGAATGCATTTCGTGATTTGATTCATCGGGACTACTCGGTACCGCTCTCAGCGATCCGTGTGGTCCCGGGAGCTTCTCACTTGGCTTCGTATCTCGCCGCGCCTCAACAATGTGAAGCCCGAGCGCGTCTCAATTGGCCGAGTGATCGTCCGATCCTTTTATCGGTGAGGCGTTTGGCCCGGCGCATGGGCTTGGAACTGTTGATTGATGCCATCGCTTTGGTGAAGCGTGACTTTCCAAATCTCCTCTTGCTTATTGGAGGTAAAGGTCCCGATGCGGAGTTTTTACGAATGCGGATTCGGGCAAGGGGAGTCCAGGAAAATGTCCGGCTTCAAGGTTTTATCTCCGAAGAGGATCTGCCGCTGGCTTATGCGGCCGCTGACTGTACCGTCGTTCCCACGGCGGCGCTGGAGGGTTTTGGCTTGATAACAGTGGAATCCCTAGCTGCCGGCACCCCCGTTTTAGGCACGCGGGTTTGCGCCATTCCAGAGATTCTAGAGCCATTCTCACCACAAATGTTGTTCGACGATGTCTCCGCTGAGGCCATGGCCAGCAAAATCAGATCGGTGTTGAACCGCGAGATTGTCCTGCCGAGGCCAGCGGAGTGTCGTCAATACGCCCGACACTACAGCTGGTCGGCGGTGGTTCCAAAGCTAATGGAAGTTTACCATGAGGCGATCGAAGAGTGCAAACATCGTTAAAGCAGCCTCGCGTACTTTTCCTGGATCAAACCGGCCAGTTAGGAGGAGCGGAATTATGTCTGGCTGATGTCGCCGCCAGCTATGCTGAAAGCAGTTCTGTTCTACTGTTTCAGGATGGCCCATTCCGGAGCCTTTTGGAGAGCAAGAAGGTGACGGTTTCCATTGTCTGCCCGGGCGATCACCCTGCCGTGATCAGCAAATCGTCGGGGCTGACTGGAATCCTTCGCGCCGGACCGCGGTTCTTCGGTGTCGCGCTACAGGTGGCCGCGGAAGCCCGGCGGTTTGATCTGATCTACGCGAATACCGCCCAAGCATTGATTGTCGGCGGGGTTGCGGCCTTGCTCTCCCGAAAGCCGTTGCTTTATCACCTTCACGATATCATTTCGGAAGAACACTTTAGTGTCGTCAATCGGCGGCTCCTTGTCGCCTTCGGCAATCGGGCCGCGGCCGTCGTTGCCAATTCTGAAGCCACGCGGCGTTCTTTCATTGAGAGCGGAGGACGGAAAAGAATGACTTTTGTGGTTTACAACGGCTTTGATCCCGATTGCTACGCGGAACCGGCGACCGAATACCAGCTGAGTTTCCGGGAGGATTTGGGCATCGGGGGGGCCCCTTGCGTTTTAATGGTCGGACGGATCACTCCATGGAAAGGGCAGCATTTGCTGCTCGAAGCGATGCGTACGCTTCCCGGCGTTCACGCAATTATTGCCGGCGACGCCCTTTTCACTGACGAGGACCGTCAGTACGACGATCGCATCAGGAAAGCGGCCGTGGAAGCTGGGTTGTCGGGTCGCATTCATTTCGTCGGGTTTCGGCATGATCTGCCGCGTTGGTACGGAACGGCTGATCTCGTCGTTCACGCGTCCACCGCGCCGGAGCCATTTGGGCGCGTTATTGTGGAGGCAATGCTCGCTGGCAAGCCCGTGATCGCTACGCGCGGAGGAGGAGCCAGCGAAATCCTCTCAGACAAGATAACCGGCTATTTGGTTGCGCCGGGCGATGCGCGGCTGCTCGCCGCGGCGATTCACGGGATTCTTGACGATCCTCACGAGGCGGCGGCCGTAGCCGGGCGCGGCCGCGATCACGCGCGTCGGAAATATTCCAAAGAGGCGCTCCTGAACGGTATCGAAAAGGTAATTGGACAAGTCGTCGACAAAACTGGCCGGTCTGGCGTATATTCTGAAAAACGTGCAAAAAGCTCTTAAGCATCCGCAATTCGGATTTGAATGGTATGAAGGATCGGATTAAGAACGTCCTGTGGCATTCGATTGGTTTGCTTCCGCTGAGGATGCGTCTATCCATGCGGTTGATCCTCATCAAGGCGCGTCTCTCTGGTTTCGAGAATGAATGGCATATTCTGCAGCATCTCGGTCCCAATCGAGGTACCGCGTTGGACATTGGCGCCAACCGCGGATTGTACACTCTAAAGCTGGCTCGTCTCTATGATAAGGTCGTCGCTTTCGAGCCGAATTCCGCCATTGTTCAAGAACTTATCGCCTTGCGCCATCCTAAAATTTTGGTGCGGGACGACGCGCTTTCGTCAAGTTCCGGCAATAGCAAGCTTTTCATCCCGATATCGCAAGCGGGCGAGTCGCTCGATGGATGGGCGAGTTTGAATCGCGAGAACCTCTCCAGCCGAAGCGGACATCAGGAAATAGATGTGCCGACCTCTATGCTTGATGAGTTGAGGGTGGATGACGTCACGTTTATAAAAATGGACGTGGAGGGGCACGAATGCGAAGTCATCAAAGGCGGCCTCGACTTTCTGGCAAAACACAGACCGGTTTTGCTCGCCGAAATTCGCCAAGAGCATTTGGAAGCTACGCGGTCTCTTTTGGAGGGCATCGGCCTTCGGCCGGCTCCATTACCTGAGCCGAAGGGCAGGGATATGCATCTCTTTCGAACTACATGAAGGCGTGTCGTCCTCTGGGCGTTGATAGCAGCCCGATGAAAGATTGCCTCGTTGGGCAGCGCATTTGCCGCCGCCTCGTTTTGCTGACCTACCCGACCTTCTTCTGGCGCGCCGCGCTTTTACGCCTTCGCGGGGCAAAAATTGGCCGTGGAACGCGCATTTCGCCGCGGACCGTCGCCACGTGGCCTCATCAAATCCGTTTGGGCGACAATTGTGTGCTCCAACCTGACATCTTCTTCAATTACGACCATTTTTGGACACCGGGACCGTCCATGATCTTCGGCCAGCGAGTTTTCATTGGCCGCGGCGTAGAATTCAACATCCGGGGTCGAATGGAGGTCGGGGATGACACGCAGATCGCTTCGCATTGTGTTTTTGTTGACCATGACCATGGGATGCGTTTCGACGTTCCAATGAACATGCAGGCGATTCGGCCGGAGCCTATCACGATTGGCCGCAATGCACGGATTGGGGCAAGGACTGTCGTGTTAAAAGGGATCGAGGTCGGCGAATGCGCAGTGATACGTGCAGGAAGCGTGTTGACGCGTTCAGTTCCAGCTGGCGAGGTTTGGGCGGGGGTACCGGCAAGACCAGTTCACACTGCTGCTGCCCAATGAATCGCTTTAAGCAAATCGACATTTTAAGAGCGTTCGCGGTATTTCTCGTACTTGGGCGTCACATGAAACCATGCCCGCCGGAGTGCCACGGTTGGTTTTACCAAATCAGCAGAATCTGGGTTCAGGGGGGGTGGGTCGGAGTTGATCTATTTTTTGTCCTAAGCGGCTTCCTCGTTTCAGGCCTTTTGTTTCGAGAGTATGAGAAATATCACGAATTACGACTAGGCCGCTTTCTAATTAGGCGCGGTTTCAAGATTTATCCGCCATTCTGGTTACTGATCGCTGTGTCGGTAACGCTCCTCACCTTGCATCGTGTTCATGTATTTTGGCCGGCGGTCGCGTCGGAATTGCTTTTCGTTCAAAATTACGGCCCTAATTTATGGAACCACACATGGTCGCTCGCCGTGGAAGAGCATTTTTACCTCCTGCTGGCTTTCAGCCTTTTTATTTTGGGCCGACGCCGGTCAACGGATCCGTTTACCATGATACCCGCAGCCTTCGTAATTCTTGCTATTCTATGTTTGCTGCTCCGCGTCTTCGGCCAACCTCATGCTCCGTTTGATCTCAAAGCCCATGCCTTCCGCACCCACCTTCGGCTGGATGGCCTCTTCTTCGGTGTGTTCCTGTCTTACGTGTTCCACCGCCATCCACTCTGGTTTATTTCGACCGCGCGACGATTCCGCTATACTCTAGTTGGTATGGGCGTGGTTTTGCTGTTTCCGGCATTTTGCTTTCCGATCGAAGAGACTCCGGCGCTCACGACCTATGGAATAACGTTATTTTACCTCGGCGGCGGCTGTCTTCTTTGCGCTGCATTGGGTTTTCCGTTGGATGGAAATGATGGCGCACGCGCGGTCGCATATATCGGCTCACAATCTTACTCAATTTATCTGTGGCACATGCAGGTCTCCATTTGGGTCACTGCACTTGTGACCCGGCATCTTTCTCAGCCCGATAACTGGCCCCTCTACGCCGCGCTTTATTTGATAGGTTCTCTCGTGTTCGGCATGGTCATGGCGATCCTCGTGGAGGGCCCTGTGCTTCGCTTTCGAAATCGCTACTTTCCGTCGCGTGTCAAACCCTTGGGCTTTGACGCAAAAAAGGCGGACGCAAATGGGCTCATCGTGACACGCATTGACGAGACCGGCGCGGACCCAATATTGAATGATGTTTGAACAGCCAGCTCGCCCTCCTTGCGCGGGACTATGGATTGATGATGCTGAGTGAAGTTCGAACCCCTTTATCCCCTATGCCGATTTACGAATTCTACTGCAGGAATAACAATAAGATTTATACGTTCTTCGCCCGGAGGCTCTCCTATGCCGGAGTGACGCCGCGCTGTCCCGAGAATCCAAAATTCAGGATGGAGCGCATGATCTCATCATTTTCAGTGACTGGGCGTGGGAAGGAGAAACGTGAGGCCAATTTTCCGCCCGTGGATGACAACAAGATGGCCGCGCTGGCATCGGAGATGGAACGGGAGCTTTCCAACTCCGAGGGCGAAAATTCCGATCCACGCAAACTCGCCCGAATGATACGAATGATGTCGAATGCATCTGGGGAAACTGTGCCCACAGGAATGCAGGAAATGATGAGGCGCCTGGAGGCCGGTGAAGATCCGGAGAAGCTTGAGGCCGAATACGGGGAGATGTTCGATGCATTTGAAAACGCTGAGGAAAAAGGCGAAGATTTAATTCCAGGGGAAGGCGTACGGTCGCGACACCGTAGTACTCCTCCGCAAAGGGACCCCGCACTCTACGATATGGGAGACTACCTGCCATAATGACTGTATCTGGCGCATACGAAACACTTTGCGATTTTAAAGCAGCTTCCGCTAATTGGATATGATCACGTCGCGAAAGATTCGAAAAGTGGCAATTGTCCACGATTGGTTGCCACTGTTTGGGGGGGCGGAGCGGGTCCTGGAGCAGATCCTCGATCTGTTTCCAGAGGCTTCGCTTTACACCCTGATCGACGCGCTCCCCAAAGCAGACCGAAAATTCCTGTTCGGGAGAGACGTGCACACCTCGTTCATTCAAAGGTTGCCTTTCGGCAAAACGCATTATCGAAATTTTTTCCCGTTGATGCCTCTGGCCATCGAACAATTTAATCTTTCGGCGTTCGACCTGGTTGTTTCGAGCAGTTATTCCTTCGCGAAGGGGGTGGTGACAGGACCCGGGCAGTTGCACGTCTGCTATTGTCATTCGCCGATCCGCTACGCGTGGGATTTGCAAAATCAATATCTGGACGAAGGAGGCCTGCGAAAGGGAGTTAAATCACTGCTGGTGCGGCTCGCTCTGCACTATCTGCGTGTCTGGGATGTGCGTACCAGTGCGGGTGTGGATCATTTCCTGGCAAATTCTCACTACGTCGCGCGGCGTATTGAAAAAGTGTACAGAAGGAAAGCTCACGTCATTTATCCGCCAATCGAATGTGACGATTTTCGCGTCGGGCGGGTCAAAGAGGATTTCTATCTTACTGCTTCAAGGTTGGTGCCTTACAAGAAGATACCTTTGGTCGTGGACGCATTTCGCGGAATGCCCAACCGCCGCCTGGTCGTAATTGGGGACGGCCCACAGCGTTCCAAAATTGATACGAGGGGGATTTCCAATGTCGAATTTCTGGGCTGGCAACCGACCGACGTACTCCGGGACCATATGGAAAGGGCAAGGGCGTTTATCTTTCCTGCGGAAGAAGATTTTGGTATCATGCCGGTGGAAGCGCAGGCCTGCGGAACGCCGGTCATCGCCTACAATCGTGGCGGAGTAACGGAAACAGTGATCGACGGAGAAACGGGGACGTTTTTCGCAGAACAGTCAGCCCAATGCATCCAGAACGCGGTTCAAGATTTTGAGATGTGCGAGCCTGCCTTTAGCGCCGACCGCATTCGTCGGAACGCCGAGCGGTTTAACGCCGTCCGCTTCCGTTCGGAGTTGAGCCGATTTATTGACGATGCGATGGAAAATTTCAGCGAAAAGAAATTTTGAAAAGGTTGAAGCGGCGGTGGTTTTGCACGCAAATATGTAAAGCGGATGAGCGGATCTCAACAATCGCTGTGCATTCCTTGGACGATGCTGCATTGATAAATTATTATAGAAAAAACAAGACCCCAGCCCCAATCCGTGAGCGTACCTGAATCGGTGGCGGTTGAAGGCGATAGTGCGGTAGGAGCGGCGGACCCCCAAAGTTGCCGAGTTTTCCCCCGAAATGACTTTGAAAGGCGGATATTTGAAATCTGGAGCCAGGTTTTCGAGTCATCTTCTTTTGGGGTCACCGATGCTTTTTATGATCTGGGTGGTGATTCTCTCAAGGCGGTTACCATGCTAACCTGGGTCGACAGCGTGTTTGATGTCAAGCTTCCTCCAGTCCAGATGCTTTACACGCCGACCATTGAAGCGCTGTCGAATTTCTTGCGCGGGGGCAAAGTCGTCACGGAATTGGCGGATGCTGTGATCGAACTACGCGCCGGGGCGGCCTTGCATCCCCTGTTCTGTTTTCCAGGCGTGGGGGGGGACCTCACGTGTTTCTGCGATTTTGCCAGCCTCTTTGCAGACGGCCGCGGTATTCATGGTGTGCTCTATCGGGCTTTGGATCGGGCTCCGACGCCGGCATCCATGGCAAACCTGGCCGCGTCTTGTTTGATTGCCATCAAAGCCGTCCAACCGCAGGGGCCATATTATCTTGGAGGGTATTCCTTTGGGGCCAGCGTCGCCTACGAAGTCGGACAGCAATTGCATGCTGCGGGTGAAGAAGTCGCGTTGCTCGCTCTTTGGGAGCCCGATCTCGATCCAAATCAATTCCGCATGGCCCTCACCCGGATTTTGCTCAATACGAGGGGAATTGCGTCCTGGCCTTGGCGCTCCAAGTTCGCTTTCGTGGTCGGTAAACTCACCGACTGGCTTCGATTCCTGACGACAGGGGCGCTGGTGGAACCGGATATTTCCGCCCGCGACATCGATCGCAAGTTGATGAAGCGGTTGGCGACCTTTCAGTCGAACGCCATGGCTCTCCATCAGCGGTACAAGCATCTGCCCTACAACGGCCCCATTCTCGTTGTTTGCGCGGCTGACGGCCAACCGAAAAGAGATCTTTCCTTTTGGCTGCGCATGGCGCGGGGCGGGTTGAACGCAGTTTCAGTTCCGGGCGACCACTGGACTATGTTCTTTGCGCCCAATGTTTCGTATGTGGTCGAGGCCATGCAGGAGCACCTTAACGCCAGAACAGCGGATAGCGGTCCCCCTGCTACATAGGCTGGGGGAGGTATACGCTGCTGTCAGTGCCCTCTTATCGATGCCGAACTTGCCCGTGCCCTGCGTGCCCGTGTGAAGTTGCGCATTTTTTGAAAGGCCAGAGCCCCTCGGCGCTCGAACGATCGGAAGACCACTTCAAGGATTCATTCGTCATCGTGGCTGTCCCATGCCAATGGCAGACGTCCTTACGTAAGCGTCAGGCGGAGCACGTCTATCGGAGAGGGTGAGAGATGTCAGAGTATAGGGGTTTATGACATCTACAACTGTGTGAGCAAAGATTTGAAACAAGACAAACGTGGGCGTGTGGGGTGTGCCGCCCATTGGATGTAATAACTAGGAATAAATGGGAAAACCATAGCTGTACTTTTGTCGTGCGCTGAGGCAGAACCGAAAGGATGGAACCGCAAGTCCAAACCGACGACGACGGAACTGTGACCATCAGCATCACCCTGCCCGCCGCTTCTGATAAGATCAGTATGCTGGCTCAGGAGGAGCGGCTCATGGAAGCAGTCAACGCCGTTGGGCGCGCTGGCGCCCGACATCTTCTGGCCGGGTTCGACACCCAGGGGGAGCCGCTTTCCCACGCCCAACGTCGATGGACTTCCAGAGGCAAGGTCGCCAAGTTTTACGAGACGTCTTCGGGTGAGGTGGTTCTGGAACACCATCTCTATCAGCACAGCGGCGGTGGAGCGACGCTCTGTCCGCTGGAGGCGAGCGCGCGCATCGTTGGCGGCACGGCCACCCCGCATCTGGCTCGTTCCTTGGGTCATAAGTATGCCAATAGTAATGCGCGCGCCGTGGTGCGCGACCTGGAGGAAAAGCACGCCCGCAGGCTGGCACCCTCTTATGTGGCAGATGTCGCGGCCGCGGTGGCCGAAGCCGCCGGGCACCCCGTGGTGGAGCAAAACGCCCATGCTCCCCAGAGCCCACCGGCCGCGGTGGCCAGTGCCGTGCTCGGCCTCGATGGTACTTGCGCGCTCTTCTGCAAGGAAGGCTTCAAGCAAATGCATGGTCGGGACCGTCGCGCTTTATGATGCCGCAGGCGAAAGACTGGAAACCATTTATCTGGGCCAGGCTCCGGAAATGGGCAAGGAGCAATTCCTCGACCGGCTCGATGGCGAATGGCAGCGGGTCTGCAAACGTTATCCCCAAGCGCGGCGCGTCGGTCCGAGCGACGGAGCACGCGATTATAAACCCTGGCTGGCGGCGCGCACCACTGGCAGATTCTCGACTTTTACCACGCCAGCGGCTATCTGGCGGGGGCGGCCCCCGGCATCCAGCGGCAGAAAGACGGGCGTACCCAGTGGCTGGAAGCCGCCTGCCACGCCCTCAAACACGAGAGCGGCGCACGGCGTCTGGCCGTGGAACTGGCCGCCCAAGTCAAGGCGGGCGCGCGCACGCGGGCCGCGGCACCGGCGCTGGCCGCCGCCAGCGGCTACTTCGCCCATAACATCGAGCGCATGAATTACGCGTCGTTTCAGGCCATGGCCTGCCCCATTGGCAGTGGCGTGACCGAGGCCGCCTGCAAGACCCTGGTCAAATTGCGTCTCTGCGGCAGCGGCATGAAGTGGATGCGTTCCGGTGCAAAAACCGTGCTCACTTTGCGCGCCCTTTTGCTCTCCACTCCCCGCTGGACCTCCCTATGGTCTCACTTCGACAAGCATGGCCTTCCTACAACTTAGCTAACTATCTACATCCATTCAACGGCACACCCCGCTGGGGAACGAGACAATTATACAGGGTTTTGATGTATTGGAGCTTGATCCGCATTAGAACATAGCGGCCTGCACCCACTGCGTGAAAACGTTATCTAAAATCCTTATCTTGCTGAGAGCGGTCGCGATGATCAGCTTTACGGTTTTCGTGGGATACTTTGTTCGGCTTTGGATGAGTGATTCAATCGAACAATCGAACGGACCCGTTTCACGGGCGCTGGCAAAGGGCCACTGCGTTCTAGATTTACCCTCAAGCGCCCACAACGTCCAATACGCATCGATAGTCGGCGGTGTGCAATACACCGAGGCATTCGTCCGCTTTGAAGCCCCGGCGCCCGACTGTCTCGCGTATGCCTCTGGGCTGCTTGCGAAGTCATCACCGTCCAAACCGAGCCTTCCTGCCCCAACCCTTCAACCGACGAGTCATCCTGCTCGACCAGGGAATGACTCCAAACTTCATGTCGAATGGTTCGACATCGAAAACATCGCTGAAGGCGTGACCGCTGGCGAACACACCTCGGAACCTCAAATCTGGATCGATACGAAAAGAGGCATATTTTACTACCGCGCCACCGACTGAACTGGGCACTCTAAGGACTGCCACGGCGATCTTTTTCCGTGAGTGATAGACCTCACTCGGCAATCAGGATTCCACCTCTGCCTCGATCAACGCCGAGAGTTTCGGCAAGCCTTTGACCGAAACTTCAGGCAACCTTCGATGGCGCGAATAAGCTGCGGGCTGGTTGCGAAGAGTTCGCATCCGTGACACCCCATCACACCCTCAATGCATCCGCCTCTTCCGCTTTCTCTCTCGTCCTCCTCGCCCTCGTCTTCCTCGGCGCAGGTGGCCCGCGCGCCTCGGCGCAGGCTTTTCCGCTCTATGTGACCAATATTGGCAACAACACCCTCGAGCGCTTCGACTCCGCGGGCGTGGGCACAGCCTTTTCCAGCAATCTCAATCAACCGTTCGATCTGGCCTTCGATCTTCGATCCGGCGGGCAATCTCTACGTCGCCAATCTCGGGGGCGGCAACATCCTCAAATTCAGCCTCACCGCGGGCGTGCTGTCATCCACCTCCACCGTCTCTGCCGCGTGATTGAACCAGTCGGGTGGCCTGGCCTTTGACAGCGCCGGCAGCCTCTACGTTTCGACCATCGGCAATAACAGCATCACCAAGTTCACTGCCACCGGCGGCGTCCTCTCCAATGCCGGGGCCACCTTTGCCGGCAGCGGCGGCACCGAAGATCGCGGCGGCGTGCAAAGCAATTTTGAAGGAAGAAAAGGCGATGGCTAAAGTGCTCGAAGGACAGTTGGCGGCGATCAACGCTACTTATCTGGACACCCTCGACGCTGAAGCCAAGGAGGTCCCGGCGAAAAAAGCACCAGCAAAAGCCAAAGCGAAAAGGTAGAGTAACGAGGGGCCGACGGTATTGCGGCGCGTCAGCTTCCAGCTAACGCCAACACCTCCGGGGTATAAAAGATTGATCATCCGACCGGTTCCTGGCTAGGCATCGTGGCGACAAATGGTCTGAAGGAGGGTGTCGAAATCCAGAGGTTTCGCAAAGTGTTCGTCGAAGCCGCCTTCCGCGGAGCGCTGCCGGTCGCTCTCCTGCGCGTAGCCAGAAACGCCGATGAAACGTGCGTGCGCGAAGGACGGTTCGGCACGCAACTGACGGGTGACTTCATAGCCATCGAAGCCGGGCAGACCGAGATATATTGCCGCCGTGTGCCTCGACGATCGACCGGCTGATGCTCATTCCAGGCCGAGACCGCCAAACTGCTGGGTAATGCGCGGCTGCTTTGCTCGAAGGCCTCTATTGAGGCTCGTATAATAGGGTGACAGATGTCGAGAGTGTGGTACGATGGCCCATGCCTACAGAATACAGAACGACGAGATCACAAAGAAATGGAGCGGCGTCGCAAACGTGCTGCCGTGATGTTTGAAAAGGGTTATTCAGCGGCGGAAGTGGCGCGGCGTGTCGGGGTGAGTCGCCAAGCGGCCACTCGCTGGAAGTCCGCTTGGTTTCAAGGGGGTAGCTTCGCGTTGGTGAGCAAAGGAGCGGCAGGCCGCAAGCCGCGCCTCCGTGAAGATCAACACCGCCAGATTGTCGATGCCTTGCTGGTGGGTCCGGTCGCGCGCGGTTACCGGACCAATCTGTGGACTCTACCGCGCGTCGCTCTGTTAATTAAGGATTTGACGGGGGTGGCCTATCACTCTGGCCATGTCTGGCATTTGCTGCGCGCGCTGAATTTCAGTTGCCAGCGTCCCGCACGGCGCGCCTTGGAACGTGACGAACCGAAGATCGCGCATTGGAAGCGTTACGTCTGGCCAAACCTAAAAAAAAAGCGGCGCGAGAGGGCCGCACCATCGTCTTCCTCGACGAAAGCGGTCTGAGCACGCGTCCCCACCGGGTGCGCACTTGGGCGCCGCGTGGTCAAACCCCGGTGATCCAAGAGACTTTCGGTTGGAAGAGTCTTTCGGTCATTGCGGGAATCACTCTCTGGAACTTCTATTTCCAGATCCACCCCGGCGCGATCAAGAGTCCGCAAGTCATCGAATTCCTGAAAACACTCTTGCGCCACTTCCAGGCACCCCTCTTGATCCTCTGGGATGGCGCGGCCATTCATCGCAGCAAGTTGGTCAAAGAGTTCGTCGCCACCACAGGCGGGCAGCTGCTATTGGCTGCCTTACCCGCCT
>Ga0206903_10050_pt1 | contig 37456 bp, 37 predicted proteins | sample Alteio_BWOrgHeat_45_FD_152959 | JGI IMG/M metagenome (GOLD analysis project Ga0206903, IMG submission 152959) | Enriched cells from forest soil in Barre Woods Harvard Forest LTER site, Petersham, Massachusetts, United States -... | ecosystem: Environmental > Terrestrial > Soil > Temperate forest >... | reverse complement strand
AAACTTTGCTTAGTAAGGGCATCATTTACAATAACCGATTTTTTGATTTTCTTTATTTTAAGTACTCAGTTTATAATCCAAATATTAAATATCCGCAAGGTTATTTTTTATAGCATATAATACTAGTCCTACACGGGTTTTCAAATCAAGTTTTTCACAAAGTGCATCACGATAACCTTCAACCGTGCGGGTGCTTACATGCATTTTATCTGCAATTTCTTTATACCCCATTTCCGTGCAAGCATATTTTAAAAATTCAATTTCCCGTTCGGTAAGTTTGGCAAAAGTCGCAGTCGGGTTTTTTGCATCTGTTAAAAGATTAATGGAGCTCATCACTTTTCGGGTGATGAGCTCATTATAAAAGTAGCCGCGGCTCATTATTTCATCAAAGGCAAGTTTTAGTTCAGCCGGTTCTGCGTCTTTTAATACATAACCTTTGGCCCCGCTTTTTATCATTTTTATAATTGCTGTTTCCGCATCCATAGTGCTGAGTGCAAGTATTTTTATATCGGGATAATTTACACGCAGCCATTCGGCGGTTGTATAACCATCCATCTCCGGCATGTTTATATCTAATAAAACAATATCCGGTAAATGCTTTGGATTAAGTTGTGCGATAAAATCTTTCCCGTTAGCTGCATCAAACAACATTTCATAGTTTGGAAAAAGATTAATGAGCGACATTAAACCCTTTCTGAACATGGTATGATCATCTGCAATCGCTATATATCTTGTATCAGGCATAAGGAGACGTAATTGTTATAATAGTTCCTTCGTTAATAATACTTTTAATATCTGCTTTTCCACCAATCAATCCAGCGCGGTTTACAATATTCTGCAGGCCAAGGCCATCCTTTTTTGTAAGCAGTGTTGCGTCAAAGCCCGTGCCGTTATCTTTAATTTCAATGAGTAAATTGTCTGCTTCATAACAAAAAAATACACCCACATTTTTTGCTTTGGAATGTTTTAAAATATTCTGCAAAGCTTCCTGTATAACGCGGAATATGATGAGCTTTTTTTGTTCCTGCATATTTTGTTCTTTGCCTTCTGTTTTTATAGAAGTCAATATTAATCCCGCCCGGCTTATACGCTGCAATTCATTTGCAGTTATTTCAGGCAGGCTTGATAACCTTATGCGTTCTGAGTTTAAACTCTTGGCAATATCACGCAGGTCGGTCATGGCTTTGCTTACGCTGTCTTTTGCATCGGCCAATAATGTTTTATCTAAAGTTTCACTTTGATCAATAATATTCAATTGCACTTTGGCAAGGCTTAAAATTTGCCCTACATTATCATGGATTTCCTGGCTGATGGTATTGAAAGTATGCTCCTGCATTTCGAGTTGGGACTGGAGGAGTTGTTGTTGAAATTCATCTTTCATTTTTTCAGATTGATTTAAATAAAATGTTTGCCTTTTTTGAAAAATGAAAACATAAAATATAAGAGCTAAAGAAAGTACAAGAAATACAAGCGTTCCTGCAATTATTACTATAGTTATATTGCCGGAGTTTTGGTGCATACAAAGATTATTGAATAACCAGCATATAAAAATAAGTTAAGGAAGTGATTAATATTTAAAAATTCTTGAGCGAGTTTTGGATTAGTAGTATGTAACGAATAATAAAACCCCATAACGAAAATACACCCACCGTAAAAGATTAAATGAAGTGCATTTAACCAAAAAGCGGTAAATTGCTTAAGAATTACTTTTTCATTTATTTTAAGCATATCAATAAAAAACGTTACACCCAATACACAGATAATTGCTGCTTCAATAGTAAAATCTGTAAAATTTGGTTCAAAAAAAGCGTCAATGTTGAGGTAATAATATATGCTGCAGGAAATCAAAAAGATTACAATTAATACAATTGTAATTCTTCTTAAACTTTTTTTCTTAAATACTGCATAATAAAACCCGCATAACAACAATAGCTCAACAGGTTGATAAATGTGAAATAGAAAAAAACCTTTATGTCCATCATTTCTTAAAATGTCTTCTAACAACTGCGTTAAAAAAGCCAGAGGAAATAACGGCAGGAAGTACTTACAATAAGATGGCAATTTTTTTTTAAAACTTAATAAGGTTAATGCACTTAGTAACAATAACCCGTAATAGACCGTCTTTAATACATCCAAAGTAATTCTGATTTTTATTTAGGAGGTTCTATTGTTGACAATGGATCATCAGCCTTAATCGCAGGATATGTTCCTTTTGGTGGCCATGTTTCCTGCCCAGGTAATTTGTTATCTAAATGCCGCTGATCTACATTTCCATCTTTATCTAAGGCCAGAAAGCTAACTTTAAAAGTATTTGAATTTGCATCTATACCGATTACAGCAACAATTTCTTTAGTCGCTGCCGCCTTAATTAACGCCTCCAAACTATCAGGATCATTCCCACAATTTATTTCAATAAAAAGAGGAAATTGATCTAAGCCAAAGGGCACGCCATAATCTTTTAATTTTATCATCAAATTTTTCGAATACGATTTGATGTCCCTATAAAGAGTTTCTTTTAATAAATGAGGTTTAAGCATAATTTCAAATTTAATAGTGATTAATTTTTGATTTACATCTTATAAATTTTCTTGCAAGTTTTAGTCAAAATTAGTTTTAGTACCAGTTTAACCAGTTTATTAGTGAAAGAAAGAATGCAAAAAAATCTTTACTTATTTTTTTCCAAATCTTCTATTCGTTTTGTAAGATCATTTATTTTAATAGCTATATCATTGATACCAAGTTTTACGGGATCTGGCAAACTATCTTTTCCTTTTCCATAGCGAGTACCTGGTTCTTTTGAAAAACTGGTTACATCTTCTGGCGGCCATGTTTCTTGACCTTTACCATCAATAATAATTTCTCCCGTCTCATTAATACCAAGAAAACTGACAGTGAAATAGTTTTGATCATCTATTCCTAAAACTGCAATTATTCTTTTGCATTTATTTATAAATTGACCTAAACCATTTATTTCAGATGTACCTGGAACAAGACTATCTTGGCTTATATCCATTCGAATAAATAAGGGGAATTCATTTAAATTAAACGGTATTCCATCATGTGATAATGCTGTTTTTAGGTTATAAGAAAATTTTTCAACGTTTGTTGTCGGTGTCGGAAATGGAATTGTAGGCATAAATATTTATTTATTTTTTGTTAATTAATTCTTTGAATTTATATATAAATTCTTCTGCAAGTTCTAACCTAAACAAATTTTTTTAAACCGGTGTTTTTACGCAATTTATAACCGTAAAAATCCCATATTCAGTTTCCGCTGTTTTACTCTTTTAATGGCTTTAATCTCAAAATATTTTTGTGGTATGGTTGAACTATTCAATCACCCCGTAAGCTGAAAAGGGAATTTAGAGTAAGCACAATTAATTAAATTTTATGACACCTATTGATGTAATTACATCCTGCTATCAGGAAGGTGAAAGCGATTGTACTACAATTGCAACTATTAAAACAGCTATTGCAAAATTCGGTATTAATAATCTATTTGCTGCTTCACTTGCTGGCGGTACATGGTCTGTCAAGTTTAAAGATGGAACAACGTTATCTGTTTCAGATTCAGATATTAATTCATTAAAAGCAATATCTGGATTTACATTAATCAGCGATCCTGCAAATCCAAACGCACAATCTATTTTTGATTATGCGCAGTTCTGTTTCGGAATTTTTGTTGCCAACTATGCGCAGAAAAATAAAGTTTCTATTCATGCAGCATCTGTAGAAATAGATAACGGTATTAATGTTTTCCAGGATATGCAAACTCCTTTTTCTTCCTACCAGTATTTAGGATTTAATAACAGTGATGTTACGATGCTTACTTCAGACGATGGCATCACTGATCCTGCAACTTTATCCGGCAACCCTGTTTATCTTTTATGTAACCTGTATCATGCGGTATTGGCAAGCAACGCCCAATATGATGAATACGGCGTATTAACAAATACCAATGAATTTGTACGTAAGCACAGCAAACTGTTTAGAGGGAAAAAAATGTGGGCATATAAATTCAATTAAACGGTTTAATAATATTTCTATTTAAAAGGATAAAACGCTGAACATCCTAGTAAAAAAGTAAGCAACCCGTAAGCTGAAAAGGGTAAACAGAGTAAGCAAAGAAAAAATTAAACTATGTTATTGTACAATGAAAAGTATCAACAACTTGATGCAGACAAAATTAAAATTGATTTACTCAACAGTTTAAATGATACGCCTGCGCCTAAAAGCGAACAAGAGGTTGAAGAATTACTCGGTGATTATTATCAGCAGGCACATCAATTGGATATGAAGCAGTATGATCTTGCATCGCCATCCCTAGTAAGTAGTAAAACCGCTGCTTTTTCACTTTCAGGCATTGGTAGAACAGTTCTTAGTAAAATCAGAAAGTTTGTTTGCAGTATTTTAAATGCAGGGTCAACTACTCAAGATATCATTGATGCTGTATTAAAAGCAATTTCCAGTATTATTCCGGGAGGGATTATTATTGAGATGATTGTAAAGAAAATTGTGAGCTACATAGTTTCAATCGGTGTTAGTAAATTTTGCCCGGTAGCCCCATCAAGTAAATAATTTAAACAATTGTTTTATTATTTTCAATTGTTTAAGGGAGTGAGAAATCACTCCTTTTGTTTTATAATTATCTCAATGCCAGTATAAAATTATTAGCTAGTCTACTAGGTAATTATCAACTGTTTTACCCTGTTTAATTTACCGTAAAAATACTGTACATACTTCCCGCTGTTTCACTCTTTTCATCGCTTTCCTTTCGAAATAGTTTTGTGATATGATTGAACTATTCAATCAATCCCGTAAGCTGAAAAGGGAATTTAGAGTAGGCCAAAAACAAAATAAATGAAAAAGGTTTATTCCGTACTTGCTTTAGCATGTACCTGCATGTTTTTACAAAGCTGTTCAAAAGATGGTGCATCAACAAATGGAACGGCAAAAGATGAAAACAGTTCATCTTTAAACCAGTCAAATGCCAATTATATATGGGTGCCAGAGGTTTCTAACACAACAAGTTTATTGAACAGTGTTTTTTTTGTAAACAAAACAACCGGGTGGACAACGGGTTATAATGGAACAATATTAAAAACTACAGATGGCGGCAGCACCTGGCTTCCGCAAAGCTCACAAACTTTTGAACCACTCATTTGCACCAATTTTATTAATGCCAATGATGGATGGATTGTTGGCGGTTCCGGAGAAATTCTTCACACCAATAATGGTGGAAGTTCATGGTCGTTTCAGCAATCCAATACATTCCAGGTTTTATTTGGCGTAGATTTTTTATCAGATAAAATCGGATACGTTGTTGGCGGCAGTGGAACTGTATTAAAAACTACAGATGGAGGATTAACCTGGACACCGCAAAACTCGGGTGTATTCAGCGCTTTGATCAGTGTTTATTTTCGTGATGAATTAAATGGATATGCAGTTGGTGATGGTGGTACAATAATAAGCACTTCAGATGGCGGCAATACATGGATGCAGCAAAGTTCAAATGTATTTACTAGTCTAAGAAAGCCTACCGCATTAGGTAAAGAGGCTTGTATAGTTGGTGATGCAGGCGTTGTATTAATCACAAACAACAATGGCGCAACATGGCTTCCTAAAAACTCAGGCGTTTCTCAAAATCTTTTATATGCTTCATTCCCCGATGTATTACATGGCTGGGCAGTTGGAACAAATGGAACGATTATTAAAACCAATAATGTTGGACGTACCTGGCAACAGGAAATTTCAGGTGTAAGTAATACTTTATACAGTATTTATTTTATTGATTCAACTACCGGCTGGGCTGTTGGTGATGGAGGAACTATTCTTAAATATACTCCTGCGAATTGATGATGATCCGCATATAATTTGGTATTACCTCAATCAATCAATTAAATAATTTAAATTCTTAAATATGAAAACTTGTAAAATTTTAATCTGTGCCCTTTTCCTGCTTACGCAGGTACATGCACAAAACACACGCTCCGTTTTTCGCAAAGGTTATCTTCGTTTTGGCTTCAGTACTTTAGGCGGCAACGTGGATAATAATTTGTCGCCTGCTGAGAATGTATTAAAAGGAAATTATGGTGCTTCTACCGGTATTGCTTTTGAAAGTGGCCATATTTTCTATTTTAAATCATCCCATTCTAAAACTAAGTTTAATTATGGTTTAGACTGGACTATTCTTTCTGCTACATACAATAAATTAAATGAATGGAACAGTTATGCAGGTAACAATAATGTTTCCATTGATGGCACTAAAATATCCGCATCACTTTCTTCGAAGCTTGGACCGGATATATCTTTTAACCCGGTTGAAAAATTAATAATAGATATACGTTTCCAGGTGATGCCGGTTATTCGTTTTTCTGACCTGGAGTATGACGAAAATGAAGGAGAAACTAATGAAAAATCTTTCTCATTTAGAAATTACGGACAGGAGAATATCGATGCAGGTTTTAATGCGGAAAGTGTTAAAAATATGCTGGCGTTTGGCATAGGTACAAACTGTGGTATAAGCGTACGCAGAAAAGCTATTGGATTAGCTTTGGATTATTCGTCCGTACAATCTAATACTGAATATGATGCTTATGACGGTACTAATCATACGTTCGGAAAGATAAAAATACCAACACATAGCTTTCAGGTAAAACTGAGCATTAGTTTATAAATGCGATTATGTTTAAACAATTAATAATAACATGAGGCTCTCTGGAAAATTTATTGTAATAACAGGTTTATAATTCATCTAATTAATACATTTCTGCTATTCACGCTTTCATCACATTCATCTCGAAATAGCTTTGGATTATAGTGGACTATTCAATCAATCGCGTACGCTCGAAAGGGAATCTAGGGTAGGCAAAAAAAATCAAAGAATGAAAAAAATATTTTTATGCCTGCTCATAATGAAGGAAAGTCAACTAAGAAAGTATCTTAGTTAAAAAAAATCTCTTCAATATAATTTAGGGAGTGAGAAATCACTCCTTTTGTTTTATAATTATCTCAATGCAGTATAAAATTAAGAGCTAGGCTAATTGGTCATTTATCAACGGGTTTTAACCCGTTTAATTTACCGTAAAATACCGTACATCTTTCCCGCTGTTTCACTCTTTTCATCGCTTCCAACTCCAAATAGTTTTGTGATGTGATTGAATAACCCAATCATCCCGTTTGCTGAAAAGGGAACAGAGTAAGCACTTAATCTATCATCAATAAAATTTTATGAAAAAAAATTTATTCATGCTGTTGGGAATATTATTAATTACAGTAGCAAGCTTTGCAAAAACAATTACAGTAAGTAATAACCCAACAAGCCCCGGCCAGTATAAGGATTTACAAACTGCTATTGATGCAGCCAAAGCCGGCGATATATTATTGGTATCTGGTTCTGCAACAGATTATGGGCAAGTAACAATAAACAAGAGGCTTACGATTTACGGTCAGGGTTATGATCCGAGAAAAGATGTAGCATTTCCAACTACAATAAGCACTATAGTATTAAATAATAATCTTGTGAATGATACAGCTTCGGGAAGTGCTATTTATGGATGCGTAATTAGCTCTTTTTACGTAGCATTTAATGGTGACCCCTCTACTTATGTAAATAATATAACTGTGAAACGAAACACTATTAGTTATATCGGCGCGGATGGTTCTGGCTGGGTTATTTCAGATAACATAATAACCTCGCAAATTAATATTGATGGCGCAAATTGCTTAATAAAAAATAATGTTTTTACAGGTAGCAGTATCAATAATGATAACATTCACCCTAACTTAATTATTACTAATAATGACTTCACATCTACAATCAGCCTAAATATTTACAATGCTCTTGTTTCTAATAATATTTTTTATTACAAATCATCTTCGGTTGTTAATTATGTTTATGGTGCTTATTCAAATAATACAGTTTTCAACAATAATATTTACTATAATAACAGCAATACAAACCCATTTAATATTGGGCAAAACAACATAACAGGTACGGGTAACATCAATAATAAAAACCCAAAATTTGTTTCTTACGATTTAACCACTCAGCAAATTACCCGCAATGATAACCTGAATCTTCAATCAACTTCTCCAGCAAAAAATGCAGGTACAGATGGTAAAGACCTTGGCATTTATGGAGGCGCAACACCTGCACAATACCCGCTCTCTGGTGAACCAGCTATTCCACAGGTTAAAACTATGAATATAAATAACACTACAGTTTCACCAGGCGCCGTTTTACAAGTGCAGGTAAAAGCAAATTCTAATAATTAATATACCGGCGACAGCCATTAAATAAAAATGTATGAAAAAATATTTATTAGGATGTTTGCTGTTTGCTTCTTGCCTGCTAAAAGAATCAATCTTTGCGCAAGCACCGGCAAAAATAACAGCTGCAGAATACTTCATTGACTTAGATCCGGGCACCGGGAATGGTTCCCCGATTGTTGTTGGTGCAACGGATAGCGCTTCGTTAAATTTAACTCTTTTCACCAACGGGTTAAGCGGCGGCTTTCATCAATTATTTATTCGCTTTGAAGATGCAAATGGCTTATGGAGCATTGCAGAACAGCGGACTTTTTATATAGATTCAACCAAAACTTATAAGGCAGCCAAATTAACGGCAGGTGAGTATTTCTTTGATAAAGATCCCGGTATTACAAAAGCTACTTCGCTCGGTGCTATAAATACTGATTCAGTCAATAAGCAATATTCCTTATCAACCGGAGCTTTAAAAGGAGGGTTCCATCAGTTATTCATTAGGTTTAAAGACTCTTCTAATCACTGGAGTATTGCAGAACAGAGGTCATTTTATGTTGACAAAGATTCAATAGTAAAACCAAGCCCGATTATCGCAGGAGAATATTTTTTTACCAAGGATTCAGGTGTTGGCAAAGGCACACCTCTCATTATTTCTAAGACAGATAGCGTTAATCAAACATTTAATATTACAGTTCCGAATTTGACGTTGGGAAAACAGTTCTTGGAGATAAGATTCAAAGATTCATCGGGTAAATGGAGTATTGCAGAAAGCAGGAAAATTACAATTGTAAATAATTTCAATTCTGCAAACCAAAATGCAACGGCTATACAAGAAAAGCCTGTTACCGTAATGAGCATTTATCCAAACCCAACAAATGGTAATGCTTATCTCGTGTTTAACGCACTAAAGAATGAGAAGTTTTCTATAGTCATCTTTGATATTGCAGGTAAAGCCGTGTTAGCAAAAGAAATAATTGCCGGGAAAGGTACCAACAAAATCCTGCTTGATCTGCATGGAATGATACCAGGTAGTTACGTAGTTAATGTAATTAATGAAGCACATGAACAGCAAACCCTTAAAATTATAAAGCAATAAATTTTAAAATAATCATTAAAAAAACCTGTGTTGAACAGGTTTTTTTGATTTGTTATGTAAAGGCCTCAATCCTCAGCAGTTTGTAATTTCACAACACACATAGCATTTCGAATGACCTTTGCATAAGCCTGTCATAAAAAAAATTATAGGCTTAATTTTCAGGTTGATGACCTGTCTTGCTTATAGCACAAAGCAATACTTCCAATAGAGAACTCAGATGAAAACTCTTATGATATCAAGATAGGAATTTAAGAACTGTGGTTACCTTTACGCAACTTTAAAGTTCTTTGTTTTAAGAAAATATCTCATGCGCAAATCATGTACCTGTAAATAAATTGCTTTTGTAATTAATTGATTTTTATTTGAGTAGTGTATTGGTTCGAATCCCTAACTCTCCGCCGGGAAGCATATTTAACTGAACTCAATTAATTAAAAAGCTCGTGAAACGCAATGTGGACGGGCTTTTTAATTTTTAGCATCTCTTTATTGTATTGTACGCGTTTTTACTTCATTTATCAGCGCATTTTATGCGCTTAACCCTAACATGCAATTTCTTTTAGCTGTCAAATTGAAATGGGAAAGTTTAAACCGGAATATGCAGCATAACAAAGCGGTGCTTGCATTCCAACCTTCTCCCACTCACCCCGCACACCTTTTGAATGTTGACTTTGTTAGTGCTTACATACTCCGGTTTTACGGTATATTCTACTTTTACTGCTCTCATTTTTGTTGAAAATTTAGTTGGTAAAAATATAATGCCTGGCAATTTAATAACCGGGAAAAAATTTAAAGTTTTTCTCTTGCCGCAATATTTCCTTGTCATGCATGAGGAAAGAAGGGGTTTAAAAGTCGCAGATTCTGGCTAACCCACAAAGCTATTTAGAAAACATTGCGATGAAGGGAGCATGAACGCAGGGTCGCTTTGCAGATCCTGCTGAAACAGGAAGCTTTCATCGCCGGGTAATTATATGTACTTATGGCTGGCAACTGCCGCAACTGCAGTATTAGTATGCTCATTAATTTTTTGGAGAAGAAGATCAGCAGCTCGAAATCATAACAGGTAATAGTTTATTTTATGGAAAGAAAAATTATAACTGATGTTTACTTTTATTTACCAAATGCGACAAATAATAAAATTATTTTTCAAATTCCTTCATTAACTGAAATTCATTGTATGAACAAGCTAACAACAATTAAAGAAAACACTGCATTTTTTACAAAAGACACAGCAACTGCAACTGATACGGTTGTAGCAGTAAATTCAGAAACTTCTACAGGTGGCAACGGAACCGGTGGCAAAGGCGGCGGTGGCAAACCAAAGGCATAAATTGTTATATCATTACACATTTATTTTATTACAAAACTTCTAATGATTTAATTATGTAAACTTGTGATATAGAGGTTTGCAATGATTAAACACTTAATTGTTTTTTATTCTCTGTTGAGTATATGCATTAATGTTTGTTCACAGTCACCGATTGAAAAATCTATCTGGAATAATCTTATAGCGATTGATGATAATGATGTCTACTCGCCGGCTGAAAAACTGCAAAAATTTTACAACCTCAAAACCTTTGCAGACAAAAAAACTATTTCTCATGATTCGGTATACGCAAGAGTACTTCTTAAAATAGCTGTTTCTGAAGTAAACGTCAACAGGAATTTTAGTCTTGCTATAGGATTAACCAATGAGGCTTTAAAAATCAATCTCACCAATAAACAAGGCGGATCAAAATTTTACGCAGCAAGATGTTATTTCTTTCTTGCGCAATTCTACGATAAGCTGAATATATTTAATAAAGCCATTATCTACTACGACAGTACTATTGCGTTTGCTAAAACTTTCCCTGATACTACTTACATTATTTTGTATTCAAGAATTGATAAGGTTTATTTGTTTTACCGTACCGGTGATTATCAGAAAGCTGTTGAAGAAAGCATACAGGGAGCAAATTATGCATTGCAAAAAAGAGATTCATCTTATTTTTTTTCCTTCGAAAATCAAAAAGCCCAATCGCTTTTTTATGAGAATAATATCAGTGATGCTTTAACAAGCGTTGATTCAATAATACCCAAAGCCTTAAAACAAAAAGATACATTTGAACTTGCATCGGCTCTGAAAACAAAAGCATTAATCTTACAGACAGGAAATAATTTTCAGGAGGCAGATTCATTATATAATGCTTCAATCAGTGTTCGCACTAACACAAAAGATTCACAACAGATAGCTACCGATTATAACGATTACGGCAATTTTTGTCTTAACAGGTTACACAATTATAACAAAGCCAAAACATGTTATTTAAATAGCATATTTTATGGTGAAAAATTGAAAGATTCAGTCGTACTGGCAAGGGCAAATATTAATTTAGGGAGTCTCTATCTTTCTCAATCCAATTATAGGCTTTCTTCTTATTACTGCCTTAAGGCAATGCAGTATTTAAACCTTTTTGTAAACAATATTGATAGTAATCCCTCTTCTGAACAACTAAGCAGCATTGAAGCAAAAGAGCTTGCTATTGTATTGATGAATAATAAAATTGAAACTTTGAAAGGTCTTTATCTTACAACAAAAAATAAAAAATATTTAACCGGGTGCTTGCATGCATCGCTTGTTATGGATACTTTGATCACAAAGATCCGGCATATGCAATCAGGAACTGAGAGCAAGTTATACTGGCGTAATCATACAAGGAATTTTTATGCAAATGCAATTGAGGCTTCTTATCTGAACAAAGATGCCGGCATGGCTTTTTATTTTATGGAAAAAAGCCGTAACGTTTTATTAAATGATAAATTGAATGAACTGAGTGCATCATCTTATTTGTCCAAAGCTGATGCAGCCAAACTCGAAGATTATGAAATCAGGATCGTAGAGCTTGAACGGAATCTTTCCAAATTAAGCAATAACACAAAGGATTATTTAGGTGTACAAAATAAGTTGATCAGTGCAAGATCTGACTTTGATCAATTTATACGATCGATCGAACAAAAATATCCGGCGTATTACCAGTATAAATATGCTGATGATGTATATACCCTAAAAGATTTCCAGGTATATCTTGCAAAAAATGATCAAAGCTTTGTGGACTATTTTACTGGCGACACTGTAACTTATATATTAGCAATAACACCCTCAGCTACAAAATTTATCCGGCTTTCTCAAAAAGAATTTAATAAACAGCAGCTTTTGGATTTTTTGGAATTGTGCGCAAACAAGGAAGCATTAAACAATCGTTACAGTTCTTTCGCACAGCTATCTAATTCGATCTATAAAAAAATATTCGAACCTTTGCATTTTCCGGCAGGAAGAGTAATTATTTGTCTTGACAATATTGTTATTCCATTTGAAGCTTTATGTACAGATACAAAAGGCAAAAATTTTTTATTGCATTATTATAGCTTCGATTATGTTTACTCCGCCAGGTTTTTAATGAAGGAATTCAATAATCCAATTGCTCAGGGAGATTTTGCAGGGTTTGCGCCGGTATCTTTTTCAGAATTGAACGCCAGCCGGTTAATGTATGCAGATGATGCTTTAAATGCTTCAGCGGCTTATTATAAAAACAATAAACTCTTCATCAATAAAAAAGCTACCCGCAATAATTTTTTTAAGTATGCTCCTTTGTATGCAGTGGTTGGTATTTTTTCTCATGCAAGTGCTGACACTACCGATATCGAGCCAATGCTTTTTATGCAGGACTCATTGATCTATTTGTCAGAATTACAGCAGTTGAACAATCCCGCAACCAAACTTGTTTTATTGAGCGCCTGCCAAACCAATGTAGGTAAAGCCGCAACCGGTGAAGGGATTTATAGTTTGGCGAGGGGCTTTACAACAGCTGGCATTCCTTCTGTAGCTGCAACATTATGGAAAGCAGATGAACAAGCTATTTACACGATCTCAGAAAAGTTTAATCAGTATTTATCAGAAGGAATGAATAAAGATGAAGCGCTGCAAAAAGCCAAACTCTATTTCATAAAGAACAACGGCAATGAAAAGCTGCTGCCATATTATTGGTCTAACATGATATTGATAGGTAACGCAGATGCAATAAAGCTTCGTGCTGTTTCACCTGGTACACACTGGAGCGTTGTTGCTGTTTTTATTACTGTGTTCCTGGTTTGTATTCTTATGTATACAGGAAGAAAAATCTATCTCAAAAAAAGATCAAAGCAAACTGCCTGATCAAATTTCAAGCAAGGTTTTTATAGGATCTTTACTGAATAAAAGCAATTCAGGATTTTCAAGCAGCTCTTTTACGCGAACCAAAAAGCTAACGCTTTCCCTTCCGTCAACAATACGATGATCATAACTTAAAGCCACATACATCATCGGCCTTATTACAACCTGTCCGTTTATTGCCATAGGCCTTTCCTGTATTTTATGCATACCAAGAATCGCACTTTGCGGAAGATTGATGATAGGAGTGCTCATTAAACTTCCAAATACACCGCCGTTTGTAATGGTGAACGTTCCGCCCTGCAGATCTTCAGCAGTTAATTTGCTGTCTCTTGCTTTGCCTGCAAGTTCAATAACTTTCTTTTCAATGTCTGCCATGCTAAGGCTTTCCACATTGCGGATAACAGGTACCGTTAAACCACGCGGCGTACTTACGGCAATACTTACATCTGCATAATCATGATACACCAGTTCATCACCATCAATGTATGCATTCACTGCAGGCCATTCGCTTAAAGCAACAGCGCAGGCTTTCGCAAAGAAGCTCATAAAACCCAGGTTAACACCATGCGCTTTATTGAATGAATCTTTATGTTGTTTGCGTATATCCATTATACGGCCCATATCCACTTCATTAAAAGTGGTGAGCATTGCTGTTGTATTTTTTGATTCAACCAGCCTGCGGCTGATGGTCTTGCGCAGGTTGCTCATGCGTTCGCGTCGTTCATTGCGCGTATTTAATTCCTGTCCGTTGAATGCTTTTTTAGCAGGATGGGAGAGCGCTTCCAGCACATCATTTTTTAATATTCTGCCATTGCTGCCGCTTGGTTTTATTTCTGATGGATTTACTTTTTTATCTGCGATGATAGCCGATGCTACAGGCGTAGCTTTAACATCTGTTGCTGGTTGCAGGTTGCTGGTTGCAGGTTGCTGCGCTTTTACTTCTTCTTTCGGACTTTCGGATTTTACTATCTTTTCTAACTTCATTGCCACATCTGTATTGATGGCTGCAACCACTTCACCAATTTTAATAACATCACCTTCTTTAGCAGCCTGCGTTAATTGTCCCGCTTCTGCTGCATTTAATTCAAAGGTTGCTTTTTCACTTTCCATTTCAGCAATTACTTCATCACGTTCAACAATATCGCCGGTATTCTTCACCCATTTTAATAATGTTACTTCACTGATTGATTCGCCAACAGCGGGAACTTTCATTTCAATAATGCCTTTACCTGCAGGTTTGGGTTCTGCAACTGTTGCAGGTTGCCCGTTGCTTGCTGCAGGTTTTGGTTCAGGTTCAGTTTGCTCAATAACCTGTGGGCGTTTTAAGCCGTTAGAGGCTGCTGTTGTTTCAGGCATTTTTGCCTTTTCATCAATATTGGCTAGTACAGCGCCAATGTTCAATGTATCGCCTTCATTGGCTATGAGTTTAATAACACCACTTTGTTCGGCATTAACTTCAAAGGTTGCTTTTTCACTTTCAAGCTCTGCTATCACATCATCACGATCAACATATTCACCATCTTTTTTTAACCACTTTAATAAGGTTACTTCGCTTATAGATTCGCCTACTGTAGGAACTTTTATTTCAATCATACTAAATCGTTATTTCATTATTGCCGCTCAAAGATATGCAGTACAAGTGATGCGACGCAACCGTGATGCTATACTTTCAACTGCCGGTTACCCAAAAATTATTTTAAATACTAAATGCGGTGTCAACTATTTGCGCCTGCTCCTGTGCATGCACTTTTGAATAACCGCTTGCTGTAGATGCGCTGGCATTCCTGCTGATAACACCATAGTTGATTATATTTTTCAGGTTCATCTGCAGGAAGGATGCTGCACCCATATTCAACGGCTCTTCCTGCACCCAGAACCAAATAGCTTTATTGTATTTTTTGTACAGCTCGCTTAACTGTTTTACAGGCAAAGGATATACCTGTTCCATGCGAACGAGCGCTACATCATCCCGTTTATCTTTTTGTTTTCTTTCCGCAAGCTCAAAATATATTTTACCTGTGCAGAATAAAACCTTTTTTATTTTGGAAGCATCGGTGATCGTAACATCATCAATTACTTCTTTGAAACCACCTTGCGTAAACTCATTTACATTGCTGTAACTGCCCGGATAGCGCAGGTAAGCTTTGGGTGAAAAATTAATGAGCGGTTTACGGAAATTCCATGTTAACTGTCTTCTTAATGCATGAAAGAGATTAGCTGCTGTGGTGATATTGGTAACTACAAGATTCAATTGCGCACACATTTGCAGGTATCTTTCCATACGGCCGCTGCTATGTTCAGGACCTTGCCCTTCATAGCCATGTGGCAACAACATTACGATACCGTTCATGCGATTCCATTTTTGTTCACCACATGTAATGAATTGATCAATCATGGTTTGGGCGCCGTTGCTGAAATCACCAAACTGTGCTTCCCATATTACCAATGCGTTCGGGTTTGCAAGCGCATACCCGTATTCAAACCCAAGCACGCCATATTCACTTAACAGCGAATTGTATATCTGGAATTTCTGTTGATCTTTTGTGAAGTGATCTGTTCTGAAGTAAGACTCATCCGTATTTTCATCGCGCAATACTGCATGACGATGACTGAATGTGCCGCGTCTCACATCCTGGCCGCTCATGCGCACTATCTTTCCTTCAACTAACAGAGATGAATAAGCAAGTAATTCTCCGGTTGCCCAATCAATCTTATTTTCAGCCTGGAATAATTTTACTTTTTCCTGTAATAGTTTTTCAACTTTTTTTAAGGGCTGAAAATCACCCGGCCATTTCATCAGGCCTTCAAACAATTTTTTTAATTGCTCTTCGCTGATGGCTGTTACAGGCGATGCATTGAAGTCTTCAGGAGTAGCTTTTTTTAAACTGCGCCACCATTCTTCAGGCTGCTGGTATTTATACGGCAAAGGATTTTGCTTAACCTCATCCAGTCTTTCCTGCAGGCCTGACCAGAATTTCTTTTCCATGCTCTTTGCCATTTCCTGCGCATCAGGCTCGCCGTGTTCCATCAAAAATTTTGTATACACTTCACGGGGATTGGGGTGATCTTCGATAAGTTTATACATATGCGGCTGCGTGTACTTTGGATCGTCGCCTTCATTATGTCCATGACGGCGGTAGCAAACCATATCGATAAAAATATCCTGGTTAAATTCCTGGCGATAACGTGTTGCTATTTCAACACATTTTACTACAGATTCGGGATCATCGCCATTCACATGAAAAACCGGCGCCTGTATGGCCCCTGCAAGCGAAGTACAATAATCTGAGCTTCTTGCATCATCAAAATCTGTCGTAAAGCCAATCTGGTTATTGATCACAAAGTGAATAGTACCACCGGTATAATAGCCTTGCAGATCGCTCATTTGTATTACTTCATATACAATTCCCTGGCCTGCAACAGAAGCATCCCCGTGAATTAATATGGGAAGAATTTTGTCATAATCGCTGTTATACAAGACATCAGCTTTTGCTCTTGCAAAGCCAACAACAACAGGATCAACCGCTTCAAGATGCGAAGGGTTGGGCATTAATTTTAGGTGAATGGTTCTGCCATCTTTTGCCTGTACATCGCTGCCAAAGCCCATGTGATATTTTACATCACCGCTTCCCATTGTCTGATCGAGCTTTGCAGTTCCTTCAAATTCACTGAATATCTGTTCGTATGTTTTGCCGAGAATGTTCGCTAATATATTTAATCTTCCGCGATGCGCCATGCCGATCACCACTTCCTCAACGCCATGATCTGCGCTTGTTTGAATAATGGCATCAAGGGCTGGAATGGTAGTTTCGCCACCTTCCAGCGAAAATCTTTTCTGGCCAACATATTTTGTATGCAGGAATTTCTCAAACATAACGCCTTCGTTCAATTTCCCGAGTATCCTTTTTTTGGTTTCGATGGAAAGCGGGTCATTGAATTTCCTTTCTACTTCATTAGTAAGCCAGTCTATCTGTTTCTGATCGCTGATGTATTTAAACTCTATGCCTACATGCGATGCATAACAGGCTTTAAGATGATTTAAAATATTGCGCAGGGTTGTTTCGCCAAGCCCAACAAGATTACCTGCCGAGAATGTTTTGTCAAGATCAGCCTCATTCAATCCAAAAAAAGCAAGGTCGAGATTAGCGCCCCGGTCTTTTCGCTTGCGGATAGGATTTGTATCTGCAATCAAATGGCCTTTATTTCTATAACCGAGTATAAGGCGGTACACCCTTATTTCCTTCATCCAGTCGCGTTCGGTATCTGCAGTGGAAGGCTTTGTTTCTGTAACGGGTTTGGATGCTGCAACGGCTGTTTCAGCACCATTATGTTTTCCGTTTACTCCATTAGCTGAGCCACTGGAAACAGCAAAATCAAATCCTTCAAAAAACTTTTTCATCTCAGGGTCCACACTGTCGGGATCCTTTACAAAATCCTGGTATAAATTTTCAATATATGCCGGGTGAGAACTGGTTATATATGAGAAATCCTTCATGAGGGCAATTTATCGTGTTTATAAATTTGTTTGCAAATATCGTCAATTTTAAGGGCAGTTTAGCGGTGCAATTTTTCTAAAAGACAGGTTAAAAAATGTAAAAAAGCTGTATATCTGGTAAAAACACCGGTTAATTATAAAATTTGAAGCTGAAAGTTTGCAATTGCAATAGTGAATTCCTTACCTTCGCCGTCCGAAAAAATTATTATGGCAAATCATAAAGCTACAAAGAAAGATGTGCGCCAGGCAACAAAGCGCAGGGAACGTAATAAATATTATGGTAAAACCACGCGTAACGCTATCCGCGATCTTAAGGCTTCAAAAGATGAAAAAGCTTATGGCGAGTCTCTGCCATCAGTTATTTCTATGATAGACAAGCTGGCAAAGAAAGGTGTAATTCATAAAAATAAAGCCGGCAACCTTAAAAGTAAACTTGCAAGAAAGACTGCAGCTACCGCTTAAAAATATTTGTTATTGAATGTTATAAAGATTCTGCCTAAAACAGAATCTTTTTTATTTGTATTATTTTTATTACTGCTAAATTTATCCTGCAAAAATTTTTATGAAAGAAATGCTTATCAGGGTGCCGGAAGAAAGTGTTGCTTTTGTTGAGGAGCTTCTTGAAAAAATTGGTGGTGATATAACCGAAATAAAAAAGCCTGCAAAACATACAAAAAATACTTTCCCGAAAAAACAACCGAAACCGCTTGACTTCTTTGGAACATGGTTGGATATTGATCTTGATCCTAAAACTTACCGTAAAAATTTATGGCGAAAAGATCAAAGATTTTAGTAGACACCGGTATCATTATTCTTTTTTTGATCTTACTCCTTCAATTGGTTCAAAAGCGCATACGTTGATTAAAAAATACGGATCGAAACATACACTAGGAATTGCAGATACATTGATTGCCGCAACAGCTATTGAAAATAATATTCCTCTTTATACTGATACCGTTGCTGACTATGATTTTATAAAAGAACTGAAGCTTTATATGCCTTAATACGTTTCAGGTAATTTACGCAAAGCTTATCTTTAGCTTATGCGAATAATTTTTCTTCCTTTTATATTTATTTTCCATCTGTCGTTCTCACAAAACTTTACAACGTCATTCGAAACATCCAATGGTAAGCAAACTGCCACTTATTTTGAATGCGTAGATTATTATAAATCGCTTGCAAGATCTTATTCGACTATTAAAATTATTACCGGAGATACAACCGATGCAGGCTATCCTTTGCATCTTGTTTTATTTTCTTCAGATAAAGACTTCAATATGCAGAACTGGCATCAGCAACATAAAGTTGTTGTGTTGGTAAATAATGGCATTCATCCCGGCGAGCCTGATGGTATTGATGCCAGCATGCTATTGCTGCGCGACCTGGCGCAGGGTAAATTAAAAATGCCCAACAATGTGATATTGGCTATTATTCCTGTTTATAATATTGGCGGAAGTTTGAACCGTAACAGTTTCTCAAGAGTAAATCAAAACGGGCCTGAGAGTTATGGCTTTCGCGGTAATGCAGAGAACCTTGACCTGAACCGCGATTTTATTAAAGCAGATTCCAAAAATGCATTTGCTTTCGAAAAGTTCTTTCAGCAATTGGATCCCGATATTTTTATTGATAATCATGTAAGCGATGGCGCCGATTATCAACACACAATGACTATGCTTACTACGCAACACAATAAACTGGAAGGCGAAATTGGCAATTTTCTGCATGATGTATTTGAACCGGCTTTATACAAAGGCATGCAACAGAAAAATTGGTCAATGTGCCCGTATGTAAACTATGAAGAAAGCAGTTTGAAAGAAGGATGGCAGGCTTTTTATGATCCGCCACGTTACAGCAGCGGCTACACTTCCTTGTTTGAAACGATTGCGTTCATTCCTGAAACACACATGTTGAAACCTTATGCGGACAGGGTGAAAAGTACTTATGCCTTTATGCAGACCGTAATTGAACAGGCATCAAAATTTTCTTCTGCTATTATTTCAAAAAGAAAAGCTTCTCTTGATGCGATAAAACAGCAAAAAGATTTTCCGTTAAGCTGGAAAGTTGATTCGTCAAAGTTTGACATGATTGATTTTAAAGGTTATGATACGTCCATGAAAATAAGCGAGGTAACAGGTTTGCCGCGTTATTATTATGATCACTCCAAACCATTTGAAAAGCAGGTAAAGTTTTACAATTATTATGCGCCTTCCATTTCAGTACAAAAGCCCAAAGCCTATATTATTCCACAAGGTTGGTATAAAGTGATTGAAAGATTAAAGTTGAATAACGTTATCATGCACCAGCTTAAACATGATACAACGATTGCGGTTGAATATTATAGAGTGGAAGATTATAAAAGCCTTTCAAGGGCTTATGAGGATCATCATTTGAATAGCAATATCAAACTCAGCACACATGATGATTCTATTCATTTTTTAAAAGGTGACTACATTATTTACACAGGTCAGGATGCTGACAGGTATATTGTTGAAACATTGGAACCATTAGGTGATGACAGTTTTTTTGCATGGAATTTTTTTGATGCCGTTTTACAGCGCAAAGAATATTACAGTGATTACCGATGGGAAGATGTTGCTGCTGTATATATCAGGCAACATCCTGAAGTAAAAGATCAATTGGAAGAAAAGAAAAGATCAGATACTGCATTCGCTGCTTCATCAGAACAGCAATTATATTTTGTGTATACACACTCGCCCTACAGCGAACCGGGTTATATGCGTGTGCCCGTTTTTAGAATGAAGTAAAAGTCAGAGACTTTACGCATATTACTACGAAGTCCGGAGACTTCGCAGAGCGATTAAGCAATATCATGAACATCATTAAATTTCTGTTGCCAAACTAACGGCATCTTTATATTAATAGCATCATCAAAGTGAACGCTGTCAGGTTTATTAAATGCTTGTCCCCATCTCAGGTCTGTATTGCGATCAACATCTTCAAGAAATAATTCATCTGCCCCTGTTCCATCACCCATCTTTTTAGAATTGAAAAATTCCCCTGTGGTTTTACTTTTCACATTGAAATCAATAGCATGACCAATCAGGTGATTGCTCATTTGTGCGGGTGTTACAATTGCTCCGCTTACATTGGTATCCTTTCTAAAAGATGATGTGACCACAACGATCATGTTATGTTGTACAGCAATTGCATTCATTTGATTCAATAGCGGTACGAACTCCTCGTCCACATTGCATTCGCCTTCAAAATTGCTTGCTGTAAAGCTTACTATGTTCATTTCTGCAGTTTTTATTTTGATTAATAAGATTGGGTAATGTGAATGCTTTTCAAAAGAAACGGTAAGCATTTGTTGACATGAATAATCCCGCACGCACTAAGGCGATCCATGCAGATTTTGCTTTGTCTGTCTTTCGGTAATAGTCAATAAGAATGGGAGTGTCAACCAATATTATTTTGTCCGCCATTGGTTGATAGCTTTTCTGTTTTTAGCAATCGTTTCCAGTTGCTTTTTAGTTGCAGTAGGCCCTTTAAAAGCAATTGTTCTAAATCAATTGATTTGTCACTTTTAGCTTTCTTTTCAATTTCTGCTTTCAATTGCTTCAATTTTCCTGAAGGCAAAGTCTTCACTATTTTAAGCAACTCGTCAAATTCTATATCTACTTGTACTTGCATAAGGTCAAATTTATAAAATTTTCCCGACAGATAATGTGCGCTTCACTCATGCAACGGCGCTGCCTGTCACTTTCTTTTCTCTCAAGTAACAAATTTTTATTCTGCACTTTTCTCTTGAAAGAAAAGTACCAAAAGTTCAAGAGCGAATGATATTCAGCACATTCGCTCGTTCGCCTTGATTTAGCTTTGTGCTGCTGATTCTTCAGCTGTTGTGCCTTGATGCTTAAACTCAAGCACTGTTTACTGACGGCTTGCTTTACTAAAAATAATCAGCAACTTTCTATTCATAAACCTGTTCGAGTTATAGGGCGCGCTGGCCCGGACGAATGCGCGGAGCGATCATGTCGTGCTTGAACTTTCTTTGGTTACTCCTATGTTTGTTTTTCAGATTCAGATAATGTTTTTATAAGTAATCTTGAGTTCAATAATTCAACAAATAAGTGAGGGGAAAGGGGAGCTGACTTTGGTTAAAACAGTTTTTATAGCATGTTGAAAGAAAGAGAACAGCCCCCTTTTCTTTTATCTCTTCGAGTTTGAACAGAATGTAAGACATACTGCAGGTCAGCATAGTCAGAATATCCAATCAGGAGAAAAAACGAAGAGAGATTTTCACTTTTTTTAAATAAAAATTAGAAAAGTAACATGAGAACAATTATTAAACAAGTAGTCGGAATCGATGTAGCTCAAAAAGAATTAGTAGTTTGTCTTGGTCGTATGTATAATGATTGGAGACCTGAACTGTATGCATACAAGTCTTTCGTCAATACCAGTAAGGGGTTTGATGCATTGACTAAGTGGGTAGGTCAGCTGGTGGATAATACGGTACCAGTTCTGTATGCAATGGAAGCAACAGGCGTTTATCACGAATCTCTTGCTTATTATTTGCATGAGGCAAAGCAGGAAATAAGTATAATCCTGCCTAACAAAATCAGTAACTATGCCAGAACCTTGACTGTAAAAACCATTACTGATAAAACAGCTTCCGAAGCCATTGCCTTATTTGGCCTGGAAAGGCATCTGGAGCAGTGGACTAAACCTAAAGATATTTATAAGCAGCTACAGCAATTAACCCGGGAGCGGGAACAATTAATAGCAGAGAGGACTGTATTAAAGAATCAGCTTCATGCTGAACTGGCTCAGGCTATTCCTTACAAAAAGAGTGTTGATAGGATTCAGAAGAGAATAGATTTACTGGATAAACAGGAAAAAGAGATACAGCAGGAAATAGAAGTATTGATTAAAACCGACAAAGAAGTGCAGCAAAATGTGTTACTGCTTTGTTCTATTCCGGGTGTAGGTATTTTAACAGCCGCTACTGTGCTGGCTGAAACCAACGGATTTGAATTGATCCGAAATAAGCGTCAGTTAACCAGTTATGCAGGGTTAGATGTTCGGGAAAAGCAATCAGGTACTTCAGTAAGGGGAAAAGCGAGAATATCAAAGAAGGGGAACCGGTATCTTAGAAAAGCTATGTATATGCCATCTCTTGCTGCTATCAGATACAATAATGGATTCAAAGCCATCTTTGCCAGAATTGTAGCCAGGCATGGTATAAAAAAGAAAGCAGGGGTAGCTATTCAGCGTAAACTTTTAGAGTTAATGTATACGCTTTACAAAAAGCAGGAAACATTCAATAAACACTACATACTGCCCAAAGAAGAATGCATGGAAGAGGCGGAAATATTAGGGGGCGAACATTGATAGTTCGCCCCACTAAACAGGCTCACACATGGCGGCCTTCAGAAATGCAAAAATATTCAAACAAACCTTTGGAAAGTAACACAGAATCTTTCTTTTTTCAAGAAAAGAAAGTGACAAATATCCTTAATGAAATTATTGTTTTTTAAAAAGCAGTTTGTTATGTAAGAGACAAAAAGTATAGAAAGACAATTTAAATATTAAAGCATTTTTGAAGAGAGTTAACAGCCCTCATATATGAAATTAAGTCGGCCCTTTAATCTTCCAAACACTTATGGTCACAAGACCAACTAAGGCCAGCAGCAAGCATCTTCAAACCGGTTAAAGTAAATGGCAGCGTTTTGCACAGGTTACACCAGCTCATGCGTTAGGCGCCTCCTGCGGTTCGGTCCCGTACATACGCATTAGCGTCAGGTTAAGAAATAGTTGTAATCGCTTAAATATATAACCAGATTGAGTTTCAGCGTAATTAGCGACTGTAATTTCAGGTTGTTACCAGTTGTCATATAAGGCGCCTCTTTCGGTTCGGTCCCGACTTGTCGGGATTGAAAAAAATCCGAAGGAAATTTTTTTCAAAGAAGCGAAAGCAGCGCCGTTGAGACAACGAAGCCATGCGGCTTGAGCATATAATAATTGTATTTAAGTGATGTATGAAGAAAGTTAGCTCGCCTATGCGCAATGGCGGGATTGCATGAGCGGGGCCCCGCGGCCATGAGCGGTAAAAGTTACTTCTAAAAAAAGCGTAGTCAATGCTTAACCGCAGGTAACTCCATAGTAAAAGAATAGGAACTGGCAGGTCAAAGGCACCTTAAAGGCTGCGAAGCGCCGGAAAAGGGACCGCAATATTTTTTTTCTTCTCCACAGATTCAGCTTTCAAAGGCAATGTGGGCAGGCTAAAAGGACTACCGAAAGAATCGGTACAGGTGTGCGGTATTAGATCAAAACTTTTTTTCAGTGTATGATATTTGAACATTCAGACTGCTTCGTGCCTCGCAGTGACGTTCTCCATGCGTGGCAGCACTGTGTGCAATAAGTGAAGATGATAAACATAGCTCAGCAAAGTTGTATGCAACCGGTGAACAGGGAATTTATCCTGTTACAAACTTTATGGAGTTACATGATATTGATTTGACAAAGGAATTGTAAATAAAACCGCAATGTCCTTTCATCGCCACAGGGCAACGCTAAGAGAAATTGCGGGAATGACAAGTTTTAGAAGTATTATTGAGCAGTTGAAAAAATAAATTATGGCTAACCTTAAAGAAATTAATGAGAACCAATACAAAGTAGACTTTGATATCTCAAAAGGATACATAGACTTCTCTTCAGAATTATTGAGGCTGTCTTTATTGGCAATGGGCAGTTTTGGTGCGCTTATATTGATAAGAATAAAAGGAGAGGCTAAGGAGGCGCTACCAGATTTTTTGCATCAACCCGGTTTATTTATTACAGCAATGATATTTTTTGCGCTTTGTGCAGGGTCAACATTATTTCATAGATACTATGCATCAGATTGCATGAGCTGGCATATTTCATGGTTAAGGGCAGCCAATGAAGGGAAAACGGAAGAGGCTGAAAAAGAAAGAATCGGATTACATAAAATGCTGGCTTTATCGAAGTGGGCGCTTATCATTTCTGAATATTTGTTTGGAGGTGGTGTATTATTTTTTATGCTTGCGATTTTTCAATTGTTATACAGGTAAGCACCCGCTCCTTCTTGCAGACAATTCTTTAAAAAGAACAATAACATCCGCGGGAAAATAAATCATGAAGCAGCGTTGGAAAGTTCCAGGAGCATAATTGAGCAGTTGAAAAAATAAAAATGCAGATGCAAAAAGCAGGTATAATTGAAGAAGTGTGCGATTCTCTATTAAATAAAAATAATGATGAAGGAATAAAGATTTTAACTACTAAATATCCTTTTGAAAATTATGTTACAGTCGAAAGAAAATCCAACCCTTTATTTCTTACAAAAATATTTTTGCGTGATGGTTTTATTGACAGATACACCGGAACGAAACTTTTATTCCCTCCAGTTTTAAGAATTATAAGTAAGGCATTCCTCCTGAAACATTTCCTTTTCAAAGTAGTTGGAAAATGACAGAAACACATATCGCTTATTGGGAACTTTTCCCAACGGTTGATCATATAAAACCCATCGCAAGAGGCGGTCATGATACTGAAGAAAATATCATTACTACTTCTATGATAAGAAATGCGGCCAAGTCTAATTTTACGTTGGAAGAAATCGGATGGTCAGTTAAAGAACCAGGTAATTTAAATGATTGGGATGGTTTGACTAAAATTTTTAAACAATTAATCAAAGCAAACAGTTTATTAATCAAAGATCAGTATATAAGAACCTGGCAAACAGCTTTGCAACGGGCTGAAAATTCAAAATGAAGTATTCAATTGCAAATCAATTTTTTTTTGTCATATCGGGGGTTTCAATGTAAAGCCTTGAGCAAAGCCAACTCAGCGAAGTTTACAAAGACAAACCGAGCTGGAAATTGATGTCATCAACCGAAAAAATATCCCTGCTGACGATACGGTGATGTTTAATTGAGGTTTGATTTATATGTATTTAAATTGCCTCAAACTTTTTACCGGTATTATTTATTTACACATACACTGTTGACGGGAGAGCCAACAGCAGAAACTAATCGCAATCAGTGGCCGCCTGCACCCAGGTCATCGGTTGGCCTGGTAATAAAAATGTTGTTGGATGTATCACTTTCAGACGCAGAATGGTCTGCATTTACCGTGAAAGAAAACTCAAAACTACCAAGGGCGTTTACCTGAACAGGGAAGGTTAGTACTTCATATGCACCGGGAGCAAGTTCGGGTGTTTCTGCTTCCTTAACCTGGCTATCGACAATTACGCCGTTCTCGACCTTAACCACCATTTTCATTTCTGTTTTGCTGGGTTCTGCTTTTTTAAAAAAGCAATCCATGTCGAAATTGTTGTTGAATACGCAGCGGTGTATATTCACCGTTTCACCAACCTGCAATGGATTATTCGGTGGCGGTGCGTTAACAAAAAACGGCGGTGGGGTATTAATATTCCAATAGAAGATTACAGGTGTGTTGGTAAATGGATTTTTGCGAACAACAGAGTAGAATTCATTTACCGAATTAATCAGGTAGACACCCGTACCGAATGGATAGTTAATGCTTCCAATAAACGTATTTATGGTTTCATCAGCCACCTTAACTGTGCCGTTTATATATGGAGGCATTGTAAGGTCTGCACTTTTTATACATTTGCCATCACAACTCTGTAATATGAGTGCGGCACAAACGCTGTAAATGCATATACCGGCAAAACGAACTGGATGTTTTGTTTTCAAAATGGTTAGTATTTATAAGTAACTAGTGTAGATATTTTTTGAATGTAAACTTTCTCACCATTTGCGCCTGTTTGTGGGCGTTTATTAGCACCTGTGATCCGGATGATATTGCGAGTATCGCGGCCGACAAAATTTGGCGAAAAATCGTGTTCGTTATCGTTGTTGTTTTCGTCCCGTTCGTTAACCTCGTTCTCTGCATCAACAACAGAAGATATTAAATAATACCCATCAACTACAAACCCAATCTTGTCCGCTACTTCCGCTTGCTGGTTTGGGGCTAATGCATTTATATGTGTGTTAGTTATATCTACCACCTGGGGATTACCAAAATCAGGTGTTTCGCTATAAGTGATGGTTTTGTCGAAGGTGCTTTTTCCAGCTGAATCGACGGTGCAATCTTTTAAATCGCCCACGGAGTTAATTACAGTATTGGCGATATTATAAAATTTCGTATTACTGGCATCTGAGTCAAAAGTGTCAGCATACCCATGTAACAAAAGATCACAAAGATTGGTCGCCTTGCATACATCGTCAGGAGAGCATTTAAAAGATGTACTGAAGCTGTATTTACGATCTTACCTTTTATAACAGTTGCGCCGAAGATATTTTTCTTGTCATCAGAAGACAATTTTAAAAACTGCTGCGGATTATCGTTTTCTCTTTGAGCAAGACTGACCTTATTTTCTTCGTATGTTTTGTTATCAAACTTCTGTTTACAGGAAAACAGAATGACAACGCAAAATGTTGCAAGTAAAAATTTCATAGTAAACTGATTAAGGATTAAAAACGTTATTAATTCATTTTTATTGAGCTAAGCTTCCTGCCCTATCCAAACCGCACCGCCAATGCTGCTGCGCGATGCGCCTGTTACAGAAGCAAGCACTGTATTTTCTTCGCGCCAGCGCAACACTCCGAGCAAGGCCATTATCAAAGCTTCCTTGTATTGCACAATATTATTTTCAGCAATAATAACTTCAACATTTGATATTGCTAAATTTTCGTTTATTTTTTTTGCAAGAAGCGTATTAAAAGCGCCACCGCCTGTTATTAATAATTTAAATTGATTTTGACGAACGGCTTTTTCAATTATGATGTGTTGAACTGACTCGCTTATTTGATGTGCGATATGTTCTGTATACGTTCTTAATGCATCTGCAATATTAAAATTGAATGATTCTATCAACGGGTAAACAACATCAGTCGCAAAATTATTTGACAATGATTTTGGCGGAAGCAATTTGTAATAATCAAGTGCATTCAATGCGTTAAACAAAGCGATGTTCACTTCTCCTCTTTCAGCGATAGCTCCGTCTTCATCAAACTCCTTTCCTTCTTTTTGTGCAAGCATATTCAACACACGATTGGCAGCACAAACATCAAATGCAATAAATTCTTTTTGATGTTGAAATGAAAGATTGGCAATACCGCCAATGTTGAGATAAAAATCAAAACCGGGAAACAACAACTTTTCACCAAGCGGAACGATGGGCGCGCCTTGTCCGCCAAGCGCTATATCAATGCTACGCAGATCGTTTACTACATTGATTTGTGTTAGTGCCGCCAGTGTTGCGCCACAACCCAGTTGTGTTGTAAACCCCGATCGCGGTTCATGAAAAACGGTATGCCCGTGCGAAGCAATTAATTGCACCTGGTGATACAGATCATTTTCTTTAATAAATGTATTTACCTGTTCAGCGAGATATTTTCCATAATCAGCATGGAGTAAAAAATAATCATGTGCAATTAAGTTTTTTGCATTGGCTAATGTTTGCTTCCATTCATCATTGTATGCATAACAAGCTGCTGCTTTTATTTCGTATTTCCATTCGCCGCGGTTTTCTTCCAATTCTGCGAAAACAGTATCCAATCCATCTAAAGAAGATCCGCTCATTAAACCGATTGCTCTGTATATCATGCGTCAAAAATAAATTCCATGTTTCAGTAATAAAAGTTTTCATCGCTCATGGCCGCATGGCCTCGCTCATGCAACGGCGCTGACTGCGCTTCTTTGAAAAAATAATCTTCGGATTTTTTCAATTCCGACATTCGTCGGAACCGAACCGCAGAAGGCGCCTAACGTATGAGCTGGTGAAATCTGTTCAACACGCTATCTGTTACTTTATCTGGTTTATAGCTTAACTAGATGTTAACCCCTGATTTTGCAGCAAGAAAAATTAAAACAATCCAATATATCCTTTAATGATGTAAATCCCGGTTCAGACTATTCTTTATTCTTTGTATCCATAATAATTGTAACAGGCCCGTCATTCAACAATCTTACTTTCATATCTGCGCCGAATGTGCCGGTTTGGATTTTTTTGCCGAGATTTTTTTCAAGCTGTATGATCATTTGTTCATACAGCGGAACAGCAACACCAGGTTTACTTGCGCGTATATACGATGGACGATTACCTTTTTTAGTGGAAGCATGCAATGTGAATTGGCTGACCAATAAAATATCGCCATCAATATCTTTCAGGCTCATGTTCATCACGCCGTGCTCATCATTAAAAACCCTAAGGTTAATGATCTTGCCACTAAGCCATTCAATATCTTCTGTTGTATCTGCATCTTCAATGCCTAATAAAACCAGCAAACCATCTTTAATACTGCCTGTAATAATATTATCAACGGTTACAGAAGCTTCTGAAACACGTTGTATAACTGCGCGCATGTTGATTTAATTTTGCTTTTAAAGCGTTTAAAGTTAGGGTTATGCAAATTGATATAAGCAGTGAAATTGTTTTTCAAACCGCACGCAGCGGCGGCAAGGGCGGACAGAATGTAAATAAAGTTGAAACGATGGTTGAAGGCCGTTGGTTGATTGCCGATTCATTATTGATAAATGATCAGCAGAAAGAATTGATAAAGCAAAACCTTTCCAATCGCATAACTGCAGATGGTTTTTTACTGATAAAATCTCAAAGCGAAAGAACACAGTCAGGCAATAAAGAATCAGTGATTAAAAAGATGAATGAGGCTGTGGGCAAGGCTTTAGTTCCAAAGAAAAAACGCATCACTACAAAAATGCCCAGAGCAATTAAAGAGAAAATATTGAAGAACAAGAAACAAAAATCATCATTAAAAGAAGGCAGAAAAAAATTAAGGAAAGGAGATTATTAATTAGCGCTATTTAACCGCGATCATGGATATTTCAATATTCACATCCATTGGTAAACCGCTCACCTGTATTGTTTCCCTGGCAGGATAAGGCGCATCAAAATAAGAACTGTACACTGCATTTACCGTTGCATAATCGTTCATGTCTTTTAAAAAAATGCTGCTTTTCACTACATGATTAAAATCAACACCGGCTGCCTTTAAAATTGCATGCAGGTTTTTCATCACCTGTTTAGTTTCCGCTTCTATATTTTCTATTTTAAATGCATTGGTTAAAGGATCGCGCGCAAATTGTGCTGAAACAAATACAAGGTTGCCAATAGTTACTGCCTGGCTGAAAGGACCAATCGGCGTTGGCGCATTTGAAGTGATCACTGCTGTTTTCATTGTATAGTTTTTTGATCAAAAGGTTGCTCTTTTAAGATTGGCTGATAAATGATTTTGAAATGATGCATCGTGCATAGCCATGTTTAGCTCATATTGAAAGTTATTTTCACTAACTGTAAATATTCTTTGAGAAGCAATGGTTTTGGAATCGTTCAATACACCAGTGCTATTGAAAATAAAACTGCTCTCATCGCTTTCTGTCAATACATATATTTCTATGCGGCCGCCAACCTGCACACTATGCAAAAAGATCTTATCATCTTTCAGCAGTATAAAGCCTGTGTCCCAAAACACCGTATGACCCTTTTGAGGCGTGTTATTTTTATACCAGGTCTTTTGGTTGAAGTACACCGCATCTTTATATTCATCGGGTATAAATTCTGATTGTTCTTGATACGCTGTATTGTTAATAGTTGGGAATTTGGCAAAACCTTCGCCACTCCATTTGCCGGCAAACAATTTTTTTATTTGCGTTAAAGTTTCTTTCATACATACAAAATAAAATACCTTTAAGCAAGAACACTTCAGTACTGAATGAAACGTGATCGCAATGAAAGAACATTTTAAACAAACGGCCGCATTAATAGCCGAACCTGTAAGAGCAACTGTTTTATGGACATTGCTGGATGGCAAATCATTTACCGCATCAGAACTGGCTATTGCAGCAGACACTTCTGCGTCCAACATCAGCATGCATCTTGCCAAACTGCTAAATGCCGGCCTTCTGAAAGCAGAGAATCATGGAAGACATCGTTACTATTCATATTCAAGAAAGGAAGTTGCTTATGCAGTTGAAGCATTAGGCACGCTGGTACCGGCATCTTCAAAAAAGATGGCTTCAGGTGATGATTGTATAGCACCTGTTCGCCAATGCAGAACCTGTTATGATCATCTTGCGGGTAAAACAGGCGTTGCCATTACAGATGCTTTATTAAAACAAAAGATGATTACAACAGTTGATAATAATTTCCTGCTTACTAAAAAAGGAAAGAAGTGGTTTCATGAATTGAATATTGATGCGGATGCGTTACAACAGCAACGCCGTTCTTTTCTACGTCCCTGTCTCGACTGGAGTGAACGCCGTTACCATATGGCCGGTTCGTTGGCAGCATCGCTGTTAGATAAAATGTTGTTGCAGGACTGGATGAGAAGAATAAAAAACTCGCGCGCCATTGTTATTACCGCAAAAGGACAAAAAAATTTGTATGATATGCTAAAAGTTGTGGCGTGATAGAATTTATAATGCCACAATATTCTATCTGTTATTAGGACTTCTTATTATTTACTTCTTTTGTTAACCTTACAGTAAAAAATCCAAGCACAACAAGCATAATTATGATCACCGGCCATATCCATTTCGCAGAAAGGCCTTCTATATTTTGTTGATTTGTATCCAGGTTTTCAAAAGAAACAACGCCCAGCGCGGGAATATCATAAGGAATGCTGTCTTTAAATTGTTTCAGATCATAAACAGGTTTAACCGCAGATGAATCATGCATGAGCAAATAATATGCTTTGCCTGATTCAAGATAAGTAACAAGCTGCTGATCTTCCTGTTCAGTAAAAACAGAATCAACTGTAAGTACAGGATTATCGCCGTTATAGATTTTTATAAGAAAGCTGCCGTCGTTACAATCCTGCAAATCAAACACTGCTTCTTTACCGGAAATCAATTCAAATGATGAACTGCCTTCTCTTGTTATAACATCAACATCTCTTTTATAAAAATGCGGGCCTTTGATCAACAATCGTATTCTGTCAAAGTGATAAGACGCATGTTGATGAACGTTGAGATAACTAACATTATCTGTGCTGTCGGTTTGAGTGAAGACCGGCGCAGGATTAGTTGTATAAGAAACAACCGGTTTCTGCTCAACATTAACATACATGCCTGCCTCAATAATATTTAAAGGATTATTCTTCCCATTACCAATTACTATTTTCAGGTACTTATATGAACTGGTTGGAAACTGAATTGCCTGAACATATTTATCAGAATCTGTTATAAATTCTTTTTGAAAATTAATGTCTTCATCAATTGTAAACCAGGATTGCATATCATCACTTCCGCTTATAGCAGCCATTCGTGTTACGGCTGCATTTCTTAATACCAAAGCAATCATCGAAATTTTTTTAGAATCATTATTTTGTATGATCAGTACGGAGCGGCCGCTGTCTGCCAGTTCATTTTTTATGATGGGAAGTTCTACATAATCATTCGTTGAAAAAGCAGGTTGTGCTGTTCGTAAAATATATGGAACAAACTTTCCTTTGGCATCAGCAATACGCAGGTCGCGAAAATCTTTTGCAACATAACTGCTGAGTTGCGGCGTAACATCAACAGAATAAAAACCCGTTCCGTTTACAGAATCAAGGCTTGCCTTTACAGAAAATTTTTGTGCGCTGCTTGCAACACAAAAAACAAATGATATAAATGTGACGATATTATTCTTTAGTAACTGCATTATCAATAATCAATTTTTTTAAACGCTGGTACATAAAAGACACGGTGAGCAGCAACACACCTAATAAAATAAATGCAACTATTTTTCCGCCAGGCGGTATATGCTTCAGGTCAAATACAAAAAGCTTAAGCAAGGTTATACCGAAAAGAAGTAAAGCAATAATGCGCAATGTTTTAAAGCTATACCTCATACCCAGCCAGATAAATGCAAATGACAATAATCCCCACACAATACTTAATCCCGCTTTGTTATATAAATTCTCAGCATCAGCAAAAGAAGCCGGATTTTGATAAGTAAGCCATACATAAATATTCTTTACTTCAACACTAAAAAATATTATAACAATGATCGCGGTGATCCATGTAAAAGCAGGTAATAGTTCTTTTAACTTTTCATGCTGCTGTCTCACCTGGTTTATTATTTTAAGAATAAGCAACAATATTAAAACGACTCCTGCCCAATGTGCAAGAAAATGCCATTTTGAAATATTTGTCTGTAATAAAAGCTTTTCTGTAGCGTAACTGTTTCCTATGTTCAGCAAATAATAAACAATGGCAATTAAAACAACAAAAGGCTGCATAAAATAACCGGTTTTAATTTTTAATGCAGGCAATAGTAATAGCAATACCAAAATAAAAGCAGGAATGTATAACAACAGGTATGTGTATTGCAAACCTGTATCGCTGTAACGTGCACTGAATTGATAACAAATTTCAAGCACACCAGATATAAAAAACAGGATGGTGGATGTTATTGTATAGAATGATCGCATTGTATTGTTGGTGATATCTCTCAGGTAAAAGCTATCGGCTTCTTTTTTCATCAGGTAAACCATTGTACTCATTGAGGCAGCGCAAAAAATGGTTGTGATAAATCCTTTATTAAGGATAACAGGCAACAGGTTTGAATGATATGCATATACCTGCATCCAGTCCATCAAAAGACTGATGAGCATAAAAATTGTAATAAATACAGAAGCGATCTTAAATAAACGAATGAATGATTTCTGGTATAGCCAGAACAATAAAACAAGTTCTGCGGCCCAGAAAATAGTTATATAATTTCCCCGCAACTGAACAGGAGCCGCCAGTGAAATGAATGTAAGGGTTACACCAATAAGCAGGTAAATAAAATTCCTGTCGATATTTTTTCTTTTATAAAAGAAGGTTGCCAGCAATAAATTAATCATGCCCAATATTGCAGTAAACAAACCTTTGTATTCAGGCTGCCACTGGTGCAACAGGAAAATTCCTGCAGCATAATAACCAAGATTAACCGCAATAAGTAATAATGCATCTGAGAAATTGAACTTTATTCCCTTTTTCAGGCATAAAAGAATATTTATCGTAATGAACATCACGTAGAACACCGTTCCAAATAAAAATGTTCCCGCGTAAGAAAATGTTTTTGCTGAGTGATTTGTAACTATCCATGTACCATAAATAAGCGCGGTAAAAGCAAGCGCGATAAAATATAGTGCATGCCATCTCTTGTACAATGCCAGCACAATAAGTCCGCCGTTTAAAATACATAAGTAGCTAAAAAGTATAATGTAATTACCATCACCATTACTTACTAAAAAAGGCGTTATAAAACCGCCAATGGTTGCCAGTATGGCCAACTCTAACCTGTCATACAAAATGGATAATATAACAGCAAAAGCAGTTATGATCACCATGATGATAAATGCAGCGGACTGACTCATTAACTGATATTGATGAAACGCAAACGCGATGGTGAAATAAAAAACAGTAAGTCCGCCACCAACAAGCACCGAGCTGAAAGAATGATAATTGTTACGCAGCCGGTGCGCAAGAAAAATAAGAATGATGCCGCAAAACAGGCCGATGCAAACGCGACCTGTTTCGTTTATCCAGTTTTGATCAATAGCATATTTTACAAAAAAGGCAATACCAAGAATAAGCACTGCAATACCAATCTTATTAATAAGGCTTTCACCAATAAATTTTTCTATATCAGGATTATTCTTCAGCCATTGCTGAAACCAGGTTTCTCTAACCGGTTGTAATGGCAACTGAGCAGCTGATGGTTCTTCATCCTCCTCTTTCGTTACAAATTGTGATGCCTCTACTTCTGTTACTGATTTTTCAACAGGCGCAGTTTGTAAAGGCTTTTCTATAACAACAGGTTTTGAAACAGGCTTTAATTCTGCTTCAGGTTGTTGAGTTACAGGTGCTTTCTTTTCAGTAGGCACATCCTGCTGTACGATCTTTTTATCCCATTGCAACAGGTTAATTTTTTCATTCATAGCCTTTATTTTATCATCGAGGTTATGAATGACCCTGTTTAAATTATCAGTTGAAGTTTGAGTAGAGTTTAGTTTGACCAGAATTATTATCAACAGGATAATAATTACAAGAAAGAGAATAAAGTGCATGTTAGTTAGAGTTTATGAATGAAACCGGCACGAATGTAAATAAAATTAAAAAGGAGGTATTAAAGATTTTGAATTCAAATTGAGATCGTTTACCTGTTGTAAATGATTTATAAAATTCCTGTTATATTCATCACTATTCATGAACTATGAACCAAACAATTATTTTTGCCAAAACAAATTTTGATTGAGCAGCATTAAAAAACTGGCGGGACAAACATTCTGGTATGGATTAAGCAGTATTGCGGCACGATTTATCAATTATCTTCTTACACCGTATCTCACTTATTCATCACTCATCAGCAAAGCCAATTACGGGCAAATGAATGCGGTATATGCAGCCATTCCTTTGTTCAATACCATTTTTGCTTATGGAATGGAAACGGCTTACTTCCGTTTCATGCGCAAAGACACAGATCATAATGCCGTAAATAATACGGTCACCATAAGTGTATTGATAAGCTCTGTGGTGTTAAGTGCCGTGTTATGGATGAACCAGGGCTGGCTGGGAAAGATCGCCACTGTGAGCGAATATCCTGAACTGATAAAGCTGGCGATCATCATAATATTTCTGGATGCATTAAATACCATTCCTTTTGCACGCCTGCGCTACGAAGGCAGGCCACGACAGTTTGCCGCTATTCAAATTGCCAACATACTTATTACTTTATTGTTTACTGTTTTCTTTTTAAGTTATTGCCCGGCCAAAGCAAAGGCAGATCCGGATAGCTGGGCGGTAGCGATCTATGATCCCAAAACAAACCCGATCGTATATGTTTTAATTGCCAATGCCATTGCTTCTTTTTTTACGCTGGTGATGCTGGCTAAAAGGCTTTTTCCCAAAGAATGGAAATTTAATTTTCCTTTATGGTTAACCATGATGGCTTATGCATTGCCTATTCTTATTGCAGGCATGGGCGGCATGATCAATGAAACATTCGACAGGCTGATGCTTGGCTGGTGGTTGCCTAATGCCAATGGTTTTGCAGATGAACAAAGAGGTATTTACGGCGCCTGTTATAAGCTTTCTATTTTAATTACATTATTCATCCAGGCTTTCAGAATGGGTGCAGAGCCTTTCTTTTTTAAACAGGCTGAATCAGAAAATCCGCAAAAGGTATATGCGCGTGTAACAAAATTTTTTGTGATCACTATAGCCGTAATGTTTTTATTTGTTACACTGTTCTTACCTGTATGGAAATATTTTATCGATCCCAAATATTGGGAAGGATTAAAAGTGGTGCCCATACTTCTGCTGGCCAACATGTGCCTTGGCATTTATTATAATCTCAGCATCTGGTATAAGCTTACCAACAAAACCATTGCAGGCGCCACCATTACTATAGTGGGCACTGCCATTACCATTGTTATAAACTTTTTCTTTATTCCCAAATACAGTTATGTTGCTTCTGCGTGGGCAACCTTCTTTTGTTATTTCAGCATGATGCTGATAAGTTATTTATGGGGGCAAAAAGAGTATTATGTTCCCTATGCATGGAAGAAGCTGCTTGCCTATCTCATCATTGCTTTGCTGTTATTCTTTTTGCATAGCGGCATTACAAAGCTGTATAATAACACCGCATTCGGTTTGGGATTTGCATGTGTGCTGATTCTTGCTTTTATTTTATTTATTGTACGAATTGAAAAGAAAGAATTTGAACAATTGCCTTATGTGGGCGCATTGGTAAAAAAGATGTTTTGATAACTCATTCCCCGCAATGTCTCTTAGCGTTGCCCTGTGCGATGAAAGGCATTGCGGTTTCATTTGCAATTCCTTTTAGTATACGCGGGGGCCTCAGCCTTATTCTAATCCGATCTTTTGATGGGCCCAAATCCCATGGTGGTGACAACACCAACATCGGCGTACATTGCTTTTGAAAGCTGAATCTACGGAGAAGAAAAAAATTATTGCGGTGCCTTTTCCGGCGCTTCGCAGCCTTTAAGGTGCCTTTAACCTGCCAGTTCCTATTCTTTTAGTATAGAGTTACCTGCGGTTAAGCATTGACTACGCTTTTTTTAGAAGTAACTTTTACCGCTCATGGCCGCGGGGCCCCGCTCATGCAATCCCGCAATGGCGCATAGGCGAGTCAATTTTCTTTATACAGCACTTAAATACAATTATTTTATGCTCAAGCCGCACGGCTTCGTTGTCTCATCGGCGCTGCTTTCGCTTCTTTGAAAAAAATTTCCTTCGGATTTTTTCAATCCCGACAAGTCGGGACCGAACCGAAAGAGGCGCCTTATGTGACAACTGGTAACAACCTGAAATTACAGGCGCTAATTACTCTGAAACTCAAGCTGGTTTTATATTTAAAACGATTACAGCTATTTCTTAACCTGACGCTAAT
>Ga0206903_10049_pt1 | contig 37464 bp, 40 predicted proteins | sample Alteio_BWOrgHeat_45_FD_152959 | JGI IMG/M metagenome (GOLD analysis project Ga0206903, IMG submission 152959) | Enriched cells from forest soil in Barre Woods Harvard Forest LTER site, Petersham, Massachusetts, United States -... | ecosystem: Environmental > Terrestrial > Soil > Temperate forest >... | reverse complement strand
ACATACCATATCTGATTTTGAACAGGCTGAATGTTACCGAAAACTATACTTGAAAGAAAAGAAAATGAGTATACTTTATTCTGTTTTTTTTCTTGCCTTAGGATTTGTTATCGCAGCACTTTTCTGCGATATAGGATTTTTTAGGTAACAAATAAAAAGAGCTGAGGTAGACACCAAAGCTCGTTTTTCAACCCTAAACCCTTAAAGAGCAAAGATAATAGCTTAATTTGAAATAACATTACAACCTACGTTTTGGACGTAGATAAAAATCTTAGTTATGTAGCTAAGGCAAGTAAGTTACATTCTGAAATAAGATTAGCACGTTTGTAGTGAATTCTTTATAAGTTAGGGTTATACAAAACCGGTGAAATGGGTTGCTTGATGATTAGACTCATAGTTATTTATTTTATGGTTTATACACCACACATATTGCCCTTTAAAAAATTAAAAATATTTCTCTTAACAATCTTCATTTTCTGACATGAGACAAGTTGTATATAGTTACCTTTTTCAAGGGGTAGTTATGTGCGTGAAGTGTTGTAAGCGGTTATATTTGTCACATGCCAGATGAATTTGTGCTTCCAATCACGTACAATCAAGATCGGTTGGAATTGCCCTGTACGATTATCCGCCTTCCCTATACATATCAGTTGGAAATAGAAGTAAATGGTCAAAAGCTGTTTTTTGAACAGGATGATAGCGGCGAATTTAGGGTCGTTAAAATGCCCTGGCAAGATCAACATCAGATTAAGCGAATTGATTCCCGCTTAATTCAAGCAATCATTACCGAATTAAATTTACTTCATCATTAAAAACAAGTGCATTGGGTATATTGTCTGAATGAAAGATCGCTTAATTGATTTGAACGAGCAGAATATTATCGAAAACTTTATATGGGTAGAGGTATGTTGATAGATATGTTTTCAATTCTTTCATTCATGCTTGGATTTCTGGTTGTTCGGTTCTTGTAAATGAAATAAATCCGCAATAGAGCGTTAATGCAGCTGAAATAGTTGCATATGTTTAATCAAATGAATTTAATCAGCAGATAAGATTCGTTCTCATTTCTTACAAACACCGCACGTACCTCCGTCTTTTGCGCAGTGCTTACAATATTTGCAATTTTTGCACGCATTACAATTTTTGGCTCCGGTGCAGGTAGCGAGGTGACTACTTGAATTGTTAGCGGTGAAGCTGCAAATTGTGATAAAGAGAATAATAGACAATAGTCGTTTCATGGAGTACGTGTTTAAAGTATAAATCTAAGGATTAAATAATGCACAACTAAATTTATTGCTGCTGGTGGTATTAAAAATTTATTCAAGCTTTACATTACTGAGTAAAACTGAAAGGTTTTTGGTAATGTGCGATAATTTGTTTTTATGCGGTTTATGGTTGCCAATTTCCCAACTTCCAATAGTACTGCCATCGACATTAAGTACTTTGCCCATTTGTTGGTGGGTTAATCCTTTTAAGAGCCGATAGTATTTAAGTTTTTCACTAAACAATGTTAAGTCAGTAGTAAACGGAACATATCCGAGGAATTTGATTATTGCCGGCATGTATCGAACCTCTGGTTCGCACAAATTACTCTCCCAATTAGTAATGGAATCTTCGGTTACGCCAATGATCACCGCAACTTCTTTTTGCAGCAACTGTAATTCCAACCGACGGTTTCGTATCTTGTCTCCTAGGGTCACCGGACATTCTACATACTTATCACCTAATGGTCTACGTACTGTTGTATGCCACTTGGAAAAAGGCAACGCAGGAATGCCCTTGCGGATTTTATAATCATCCTGAAAGGGAATGTACTTGTCCGCCCGGAGCCGTGCAGAAATATCTCAATAGAATATCAGGGCCGTTGTTGGATAGAATTGACTTGCATGTTGAAGTAACACCTGTTGCATTTAGTGAATTGAGTAATACGAAATCAAAAGGTGAAGATTCTTCATCTATTCGTGAACGCGTAATTAAAGCAAGAGAGATACAAACAGAACGCTATAAAAATACTGAAGGCATGTATTGTAATGCGCAGATGAGCAGTAAGCAACTGAGAGAGATTTGTGTAATTAATCAAGCCGGTGAAACGCTCTTAAAGCGTGCTATGGAAAAATTGAATTTATCAGCGCGTGCTTATGATAGAATTTTAAAAGTTAGTCGCACAGTTGCTGATCTTGCTGCAAGTGCTGATATAAAAGTTGAACATTTAGCGGAAGCCATTCAATACAGGAGTTTAGACAGAGAAGGATGGGCAGGATGAAATCAAAACCGCAATGTTCTACCGCACACAAAGCCATGGCGAAGAAACATTGCGGAAAAGTCAAGCATATGAAATAACAGCTATTGTTTATAAAAAGTTTGCGTTACTCGAATGCCATTATTTAACAATACTAATTTATACATACCCCTATGTAAGGCAGAAGTATTCAATATTTTTATATTTCTGCCAACGGTTGTGTTTGCCTGTACCTCCAGCAAATTGTTTCCTGCTACATCATATACCTGTAGCAAAGCCTTTCCCGTTTTATTTGTATTGAAAGCGACGTTAATATAATTAACCACCGGATTTGGATAAATATTGATTACAGGTAAAGTAGATTTTTCAGTACTTGTTGCTTCGGCAAGCGAATCTATCGGACATTTAGTTTGTAATTTGGTCGCCAGGTCAATAACAATCAAATTATCCATATCAGTGATACCGGTTTGGTTAACAAAAGATGCATTAATACTATCCAGTACAATAGCGCTGTCCTGTATAGTTGGGGATAATGCTGTTTGCGATTCACAAAAAACAAAAGCATTGTTTGCTTTTAAAATTACAATGTCATTATCGTTCTGTTCGGCAGCAATAACATAACCGCTTTTTATTTTTATCAAACCTCGGCCATAAGAAGGTGAAGTACTAAACATTGTTGGTACAGGAAGAATTGTGGAAGATATATAAGTGCCCGAACCGCTGTAATTTACCAAAGAAACATTTTCATAACTTGAAGCCACATCTCCACAGCTAACAAGACTTTTATCAGCATTCTCTAAAATTGAATACCCACTCATAGGTACGCTGCCTTGCCTGTCCCCTTCATTAATTGAACGACGCCATAGAACATTGCCAACGCTATCTATTTTTGTAGTAAATGATAGATAATTAGCACTGCCTTGCTTCACATAAGTGCTTCCACCTGTAATAGCAAAACCTTTATCTCTTGTTTCTATAATATCCCTTCCAATATCGGAGTAACCGCCACTGAATCGTTTTGACCACTTTATAACTTCATTTTTAGTGGTTCTTATTACAATCAGTTTTTTGTTATTACTAAAACTCTGCCCGTCATCCAATAACATTACTAAATCTCCATTATCTGCAGCAATTATTTTACGAAATACTCCTGAAGCTCCAATTTTTATTTTTTTGTAGTTTATTACGCTTCCGCTGGCTGAAAGTTTTATCAGCACCGGGATTAGATTATTTCCATTCACGAGGTTCCCTCCACAAACATATCCTCCATCTGCGATTTGAACAGCTGATACAATAGAAAATGGAAGTGTATCAGAAAAAGTTTTGCACCATAGTTTATTACCAAGAGAGTCAATTCTCAAAACTGCTCCTAAACTTTTCCCGGTTGCATCTGTACTGGATCCGCTTATAAGATAACCTGTATCTTTTGTAATTGTTGCAGACAATGCATAGTCAGGAAGTTTCGTGTTTGCACCATAGCTCTTACTCCAGCCTACGTTGCCGTTTGCTTTGAATTTTACAATATAAAAATCATTACCGTAAACGTCGCCAAAAGAGGTGGTTGAAGTGCCGATCGTCATCCATCCGCCATCTTTTGTATTTATTAACCGGTTGGCATTAACATAGAAAGGTGTTGTTATTGTCTTAGTATAGCTCTGCGATTGCGCGGCAATTCCAAATGCTACCAAAACTGCTAACGTAGAAATTTTTTTCATGAAGCTATTTTTATTCAATATACATAAACTTATTTGATTGTACATATCTCAGGCTCTTATCTGGCGCAAGTATGCAGCCTGGCATTATGGATAGGCGTACTTGTGCTTTGTTTATACAGTTATTATTAATGGATCAAGATATTCTAATGCTAATATATAATTTTAGAACTCATGGCACAAGTACACCATTAGAAACATGTAGTTTTGAAAAAAAGAATATGCAAAAGTGGTGTACCTGTATTTTGTTCCTGTTGATAATTGCATTCAATTTATTTTCCTGCAAGAAAGATTCATCTTCAGCACCACCTGTTTCACACACGATTAAATATCAGATCACATCTAATAATTACCAGGTGTTCAATAATATTTATTATATCGATACGATAGGTGTGCTTAGGGAAACCAGTGGAGTAGATTCAACCAATGGCTGGTCGAAATCTATTACAATTCATTATTCACCTTTTACAGCACAACTACAAGTGCAGGGTCAGAACTCAACCACCGGCACGCTTATATATGATCTTAAAATTTTCGTTGATGGTCAATTAAAAGCAGACCAACCGGATTCAGCTTCCAAGTTCAATAGCTTTAGTACGCAAGCTTTAGCAACGATTCAATAAAATATTAAGCAAACATTTTTGCTGAGTGTTGACAGCTTTAATTTTATTAAAGTATTAATTGAATATTTTTTGAGTTTATGCAATACAAGCAGAACATCAAATTACAATTTCCAATGGTTGGCGAATTACTTGCCGGAATTTTTTGAGGGATTAAATTCATTTATTTGGCAAAGCAAAAAACAAATTTTTTGTGACGTTCAGGTTGAATTTTTAAAAGTAATTGAAGGGTTATTTCAACATTAGGAATCATTAGCACAGTCGCAATTATAGATTTACCATTGTGAAAGTCGATTTTACAATATTTATATACTCCATAAGAATAGAATCCTCTTTCGCTGCCATAAATGCTATAAAACGAAAAACATTTTATATCCTGAAAATTACCAGTGATGTCATAACCTGATGATTTATATAAAATCGTCTTTTCCTCGACATTTATATACAAAACTGCCTTTCTATTTTTTAACCAATACTGAATGTGGACAATCAAATTTGGAAGAGTGTCCAAAATGAAAAGAACACAACCAGCATATATGAAAACTTGAAAGGGAAATTTTTCAAAGCTCATAATTGCATACAAACCAATCCACATAAACATTGCTCTTCCGAGTAATTTTAAATGCTGAAAAGTTTTTATATAGAATGGAAAGGCTTTTTCTGACATTCAATTGTGTTATTGAGGAAGGTAAACTATTGACGATTTATTAATTGTATTGAACTCTCAATCCATTAAATATTTCTTATCTGGCGCAAGTATGCAGCCAAGGTTTTGTGCACAGCGTACTTGTGCCTGCTTCATACTGTTATCAATAATAGGTCAAGGTATTTTATTTCATCTTGTTATGAAGCATCACTTCTCAATCTCCACTTCTTTAACCCTTATATAATAATTCTTCTCGATCCACGCTGTATCAAAAAAAGCAACATTCTTCGAGCTTCTCCATTGTTGGGTTGGGTAAATATGCAACGCTTCTTTATTGTGAATTAGTGTAAGCGGCATATTAAAACCTCTCACACAACTATCCCAGCGATAATAGATTTGTTTTTTATCAGCAGCATAATAATAGCTCAGTTGCGGAATTTGTGTGGTGCGTAAATATTGGTCAAACACTTTACTCAGATCTATACCGGCAATTTTGGTGATATAATTTTCTACTTCTTTTGTTGTTACAGTTTGATGATAGAATGTTTTATTTAATCCACGTAAAATGCTTCTCCATTTTTCGTCATTATCAATTATATGACGAATTGCCTGCAGCATATTGCCGCCTTTGTAATACATATCGCCGCTGCCTTCCGCGTTTACATTATACGGCGCAATGATGGGTTCATCATTTTCAATGCGCTTACGCGTTCCTACGTTGTATGCATTGCCTGAATCTTTACCGAACAAATATTCAGTGTACAATGTTTCGCTGTAATTGGCAAAGCTTTCATGTATCCACATATCTGCCTGGTCTTTCATAGTAATATTATTGCCAAACCATTCATGACTGCTTTCATGTTCAATAATAAAATCCCATTTCAAACCAAGCCCTGTTCCGGAAAGATCGATCCATGTTTTACCATAACGATAGCCATTATGAAAACCATTTCCGTAAGCTACAGCGCTTTGATGTTCCATACCCAAATATGGTGATTGTACCAGTTTATATCCATCTTCATAAAAAGGATATGGACCGAACCAATGTTCAAGATTGTGCAGTATTGGTTTTACCTGCTCAAATTGTTTTTTAGCAGAATCGACAGCATAATCAAGCACCCAGTAATTCAGATCAAGCGTTCCTTTTTCTCCATGCAATGTATCGCTCCAGTTTACATATTTGCCGATGTATGGAATGATGTTATAATTGTTGATAGGATTTTTTACCTGCCATGTATAGGTTGTAGTGCCGTCATTATTTTTTTGTGTGGATGTTAATCTGCCATTGCCAATACCAACCAATGTATCAGGAACAATGATAGACAGCGAAGCGCCGTTATCAGGTTCATCACTTAAATGATCTTTGCAGGGATACCAGACACTTGCTCCATCTCCTTCACAGGTAACACTCATCCACGGCCGGCCTTTCGCATCTTTCTTCCAAATCCATCCGTTATTCCAGGGTGGCCTGGTTGCTTCAATTGGTTTACCATGATACGTTATAAAAATTGAATCAACTGTTTGTTTTGATTGGATAAAATTTGCAAGGCTATAATCTATATACCAAACATTTTCATTGGTTTTATGATCTATAACATAGTTATCATTCTGCGAACTTTGAATTTTATCTATCAGTAAAGGTGACTGCAAATCAATTTGCATTAAAGCCGTTTGTTTGTCTGACTCAGGTAAACTTCCTTTATTGATCTTAAATATGATTTTTACTTTTCCCTCAATCGTTTTACTTGCATAATCCGGCTTTACAGTAATATCATATCTCAATACATCCCACCATGCACGCTCAGGTGTAATGCTGCCGCGCAGTGTATCTGCATGTGTGAATGTTTTTTTCTCCTGCGCGAACAAGTGAACTGTTAGCAGTAAGCAGTAAGCGGTAAAAAGTAAAAGAGTCTTTTTCATTATATAGTTTCTTAAAAGATTTCACGCTAAGTCGCAAAGTTTGCAAAGTAAAAAATTGCGCCTTTGCGATCCTTGTTTCCTTTGCGTGAAACCACAAATTTATAATTCAATCAAATCATAACCTTTACCGATCCTCATAAAGGCATTTGATAATCGTTCTCTATGCGTATCGGTAATAAAAACCTGTGCGCCGCTTTGCACGCAAACGTATTCCAGCAAATTCTGCATGCGGTTCTCATCAAGCTTTTCAAATACATCATCCAATAAAAGAATGGGAGAGAAGCCTTTATTTTCTTTAAGCGTTTCAAATGCTGCCAGTTTAAATGCAAACAATAAACTTTTTCGTTGCCCTTGCGAAGCAATATGTTTAAAGCCCGATTGCTGCAGTTCAATTACAATATCATCTTTATGAATGCCGCTGCCTGTTCGTTGTAAATACAGATCACGCTGCAGGTTCTCATTTAATAATTCTTCAAAAGACTGTGTGTGTAACTGGCTTTCATAAGCAAGTTCCAGTTTATCATCGCTATCCGCAATGAAAATATATTGTGCCAACACCTGCGGCAGAAATTCATGTAAGAATTTTTTTCTTCGCCCGTAAATAAAATTTCCTTTTTCAAACAACTGCCTGTTTAATATTTCAAGCAACGATTCATCATAACTGTTTCTTTCTGCGGCAAACTTTAAAAAGCTGTTGCGTTGCTGCAGAATTTTATTGTAAGCAATGAGTTGTTCAAGATAATCATGCTGCAATTGTGAAAGCAAAGTATCAATAAATTTTCTTCGTTCTTCGCTGCCTTCTGTAATTAATGACACATCATCAGGTGCTATCATTACACAGGGAAATTTTCCGATGTGCTCTGAAAAACGCTGGTACATTTCATCATTCAATGAAAATTCTTTACGGTTATTTTCACGCAGCACGCAAACAAGTTTGCTTTCAGCTTCATCGTTTAAAAATTTTCCTTCTATGCGAAACCCTTCAAGACCATCTTTTACACTTTGGTTGTCGGGCCTGTTGAAACTGCTTTTGGTAAAGCACAGGTAATAAATTGCATCAAGCAAATTGGTTTTGCCGCTTCCATTCCTGCCACAAATGCCAATGATATTTTGTTTGAAACTGAATGTATCAAAACTGTAATTGCGAAATTGAGTGAGAGAGATTTGCCTGCATGCAAACATAAGGGCAAGATAATATTAACGGTTTACTTTATCAACGCCGTTGTAGATGTCAGCAAGGGTGATTGTGAAATTAATGGATGGGATTGTGATTGTCTGGTTTATATCCTTCGTATCAGACAAAGTCCATGTATTGTCAGCATTTTTTACGTACAGTAAAACGTGAATGACTGTTGAATCAATGAGAAGATATTCCTGTAAAGAATTTATTCCCCTGTATAAATCAAACTTAGCGCCGCGATCATAATTTGCCGTTGAAGGTGAAAGAATTTCGATTATAACAGAAGGATTTGTAATCGTATCAAATTCTTCATCAATAAATTCAGGCTCATCGAAAAGAACAATAATATCAGGATAAGTATATAAAGTATTGGAAGGAATATGTATGCGGAGATTGCTGCCAAATTCATTGCAATCTTTATCTTTTAGAAAAATACCTAATGCTAATCTTAAATTGCTTTCGATAAGATTATGTTTAAAGGAAGCGCCGCCCATTGCAAAAATTTCGCCTTTGTAATACTCGTGCCTATCCAAAGCATTGCGCTCAAAAGCCAGGTATTCTTGCTGTGAAATATATTTTGCTGCGGTTTGCTGCATACTTCAAAGATACAATTATCTCTTATAAACCTTAACGTGGCATTGCTGCGTGCAATGCTACATGGTATTTTTTGAGATATAATTAAATGCAACTGTTGTGAATGTAAAATCTTAGCCGCCATGAAAATATACAGATGCAGTGCTGCGACGCAACCGTGCTGCTGTTTGTTCATTGGCTGGTAACAAAAAGCAAATCAAACAAAGCTTCAGCTTTGCTGCAAAATCTTTCTTAAAATAACATTGCAAAGTAATTTATCAACACAGCAACCGTTGTTTGGTGGTTGAACGTATTTTGCATCTATCTAAAAAATCAAGCATGTTGTTTTTCTTACAGGTTGATACTGCAAAGCTGGTGAATACAGTTGCACAACAGCCACAAACTATGAACTTATGGGAGCTTCTAAATAAAGGCGGATGGATAATGTATCCTTTGTACATATTGCTTGCCGCAGCCATCTTTGTTTTTTTTGAACGGCTTATTGCTATTCGCAAAGCATCAAGGGTTGATGCCAATTTTATGAACATCATTCGTGACAATATTATCACCGGCAACATAACTGCTGCAAGAAGCCTCGCGCGGAATACTGATAATCCTGTAGCACGCATTATTGATAAAGGCTTGCAACGCATTGGTAAACCTATTGATGCCATTGAAAAAAGCATGGAGAATGTTGGCAGGCTTGAAATGTACAAGATGGAACGTAACCTGAATGTGCTTTCATTGATCGCAGGCATTGCGCCTATGTTTGGCTTTTTAGGAACCATTGTTGGTATGCTGCAATTGTTTTCAGCCATTGCTTCAAAAGGAGAACTTGAATTAGGTGAAATTGCGGGTGGTATTTATACAAAGATGATAACTTCTGCTACAGGCTTGATCATTGGTTTGCTGGCTTATGTGGCATATAATTTTTTAAATACACAGGTGGATAAAACAGCCAACAGGATGGAAATTGCCAGCGCAGAATTCATTGATATTTTGCAGGAGCCAACGAGGTAATACCCCCATCCCCTGAAGGGGAGAAATTAAAATGCATTATGTATTATTATAGAAAATTAATTTGTAAACGATTTTTAAAATCCCCCTTAGGGGATAGGGGCTTATGAATATACGAAGACGATACAAAACACAGGGCCAGGTGCATGCAGGCACGCTGAATGATATTTTATTCATTTTACTTTTTTTCTTTTTGATTATTTCAACACTTGCTAATCCAAATGTTATTAAAGTAAATAATCCGAAGGGTTCAAAAGATACCAAAGCCAAACAGCATATTGTTGTTTCCATTGATAAAGACCAGAATGTTTATATTGGTCAGAAAAAGATTGATCCCAGCAATCTTGATAGTTTAATAAAGTTTGAAGTTGATAAAAACCGCAGCACGGTAGATACGCCTTCGGTTGTTATCAACGCCGACACAGCATCTTATTACGGCGAAGTCTTTCATGTAATGCAGTCTGCAAAAAAAGCCGGCGCCAAAGTGGTGGCGAATGTGAAGTAGTAAATAGTGAGCAGTGAATAGTCAATGTCTTAATGCAGAAAACAAACTCTTACTTGCACTTCTGTTAATTATAGTCTGTGAACAATTATTTTTGAGCGTTGAATAGTTATTCACCATTCACTATTGACCATTCACCAAATGAATTTTTTCCGCTACATCAATATCGCAAGAAAAGTTTACAGTGAAATCAAAGTTCAGAAGCGATTCAATAAAACATTCCTTACTCCTTACCTCGATGAACTCGAAAAAAAATACAATGGTAAATTTCAACCGGAGCAAAGAGGAAAGATCTTAAATTATTACGGCTTATTCATTACATCTTTTTTATGCAGCAGCTATAAAAGATTGTATGGAGAAACATTAAGTGATGAAGAACGCAAACGCGCAACTTTGTTTGGCGTTCTTACACCTGTGGGCGACGACCTGTTTGATATTGACAAGCTCGATAATGAAAGCATACAGCAAATAACTTTTCATCCTGAAACCTTTAATGCTACTACGTTTTCATCCCATGTAGCCAAGGAAATTCAAACGTTTTTATTAAATACAGTTCCGCATAAAGACGAATATATTAAGGCCTCAAAAGATGTTTTGGATATACAGGTTGAAACCATAAAGCAAACAAAGCCGGATATTTCAGAAGAAGAAATGCAGCGCATAACCTATACAAAAGGGGCAGTGAGTGTTATTATTTACCACCAGTGTTTGGATGAAGCTGCAGACGCGCAAATGCTGGAAGTATTGTTTTTGATCGGTAGTTTATATCAATTGGGAAATGACATTTTTGATTTATATAAGGATGTGCGCGATAATATTTATACACTTGTAAACACCTGTGTTGATTACTTGCAATTCAGAAAAGATTTTATTGAACGCGTAAAATTACAGAATGAAAAAATTTATGCTTTACCGTATTCACTGAAAGATAAAGAAGATTTTTGCATTGTGATGAATACGATCAATGCAAGGAGTTTGGTAGCTATTGATCAGTTTATTGCAACAGAAAAAAAATATGGAAGCAAAATTGATTGGTGGAAACTGGATAGAAAAGATATGATCGTGGATATGGAGAGACCTTCCAATATCTTAAAGTGGTTGAAGTATATTTTTAAACTTCCAGCACTAATTTGATAATTAGTTAATTCGGCAATTTGTCAATGAAAAAATATTTCATCACTTTATTTATTTTATTCTTTGTTCATCAGTCTTTTTCCCAAAACAACGATTCATTAATTCATGCGCTGTTGCTGGATATACAATCAATGCAGGTAAAGCAGGATGGATTTTTTTATGCGGGTATGTTCCCAACATATCGCGAATGTGGCGGTGCACCGCATAATTACCAGCCTGATAATACTGTTTTTTATACAGCAATAACGGCTTTTGCATTGCGTAATATGTTGCCGTATCTAAGTGAAGCGGATAAAGTAATTGCAGATAGCATTATTGCAAACGCGCAAAATATTTACCCGTTATATCGCAATAAACATGGTTATCCTTATTATGGTTTTTGGGCTAAGGATGACGCGATAATGCCGGGTACTTATTATTTCAAATATTTAAAACAGGTTTTTGGACAGGGTGAAGATGCAGATGATACAGTAATGATCTTAATGACTGACAGCAGCAGCGATAAAGATGTAACTGATTTGAAACAGCGGTTGATTGACGTTGCTAATTTGTCTAAGCAAAAAATTATTGCAACGTATAAAAAGTATCGTGATGTTCCTGCATACAGCACCTATCTTGGAAACCGCACAGTGCCTGATTTTGACTTTGCTGTGCAATGCAATATTCTCTATTTTGTTTTAGACAAGCAGTTGCCTTTTGTTAAACAAGACAGTGCAACATTGCATTTAATAACTGAAATGGTGCACAACCGTGAGTACATGCGAGCGCCTGTTTACCTGTCTCCGTATTACGTGCGCTCATCAATCTTAATTTATCATGTTGTGCGATTAATGAGCGCTTTTCATATTCCTGAACTGGAAGCATACAAACAACAATTGATTGAAGATGCGAAAAAAGAATTCGATGCAGGCACAAATGTGATGGATAAAATTTTATTAAGCACTTCATTGATGAAACTCGGTGTGTATTCAACTGATTATTTGCCACCGTTTACGAGTATCAACGAATTTGAGAACAGCAATCAACAACAATACATTTTTTTCCAGGCAAGAGCAGCATATTCTTATCCTTCACCTTTCAAACAAATTTTTTTGCATTGGAGTTACATTAATTATTATTTCTATTGCCCGGCTTATTATAAAACTTTATGGCTGGAAAATTTGGTGATGCAAAATCAAATGAAGAACAAGCAATAATTTTAGTAGAAATAATTTAAGATAACGTGAGTTCGGTGTAAGCCTGAAAGGCTTTAATATAAATAGCCTTCGATGTAATCGGAGGATAAAATCGTGATCAATCGATTGAACCCTGTAAGGGTTCAATGTTGTTTATCCATTTTTTACCCCGCAATCCTTGCGGGGTTATTCAAACTAAATCCTTTCAGGATTACTTTATGCTTAACCCGAACTCATGTTAATATACTTATAAAATGGCTGGCTATTCCTCAACACCACTCGCAAAAAAACTTGGAATAAAACCTGGTTTTAAAATGCGCTTGATAAATGCGCCTGATTATTATTTGGAATTGTTTACCGATATGCCTTCCGATGTTCAGTTTCTGAACAATAAAAAATCAAAAAAGAATTTTATCCATTTGTTTGCAAAAGATGTAAAAACGTTTGAAACATATATCCATGATTTAAAAAATGAAATTGAACAGGATGGAATTATATGGGTTTCGTGGCATAAAAGATCAGCAAAAATTCCAACAGATCTTACTGAAGATATTATCCGCAATACTGCTTTATCAATTGGGTTGGTTGATGTGAAAGTTTGCGCAGTTGATGAAGTTTGGTCAGGATTAAAACTGGTCCTCCTTTAAAGAACAGAACATACTAAACCAAAAGATCAGGCATTATTAAGCGCCTGATCTTTTTAATTTTCTCGCTCTGCAAAGTCCCTAGGCTTTGTAGAATATGCGATAAGTTTCTGACTTATATCATCAACCTAATTCCGGATATAAAGGAAATTGGCTCATGAATTCGTTCACTTTATTTTTTAAGTTTGAAAGATAAGCCTCATCATCAGCATTCATCAGGCTGGCATCAATACTGTCAACAACAAACTGCATGTGTTCTTCTTTCATGCCACGGGTTGTGATAGCAGGAACACCTACTCGAATGCCCGATGTAACAAAAGCACTTTTATCATCAAAAGGAACCATGTTTTTATTCACAGTAATATCTGCTTTGCCTAAAGTTTGCTCCGCTTTTTTACCGGAAATATTTTTATTGCGGAGATCGATCAGCAGCAAATGATTATCTGTTCCGTCGCTTATACTTTTATAACCTTTATCATTAAAAGCTTTTGACATTGCCTGTGCGTTGGCAATTATTTGCTTCGCATAATCAGTAAATTCATCTGTCAGTATTTCTCCGAATGAAACTGCTTTTGCAGCGATAATGTGTTCAAGCGGACCACCTTGCGTGCCGGGGAATACGGCCATATCAAGCAGGTTACTCATCATGCGGATATTGCCCTTTACATCTTTTAATCCAAAAGGATTTTCAAAATCGTTACGCATCATCACAACACCACCGCGCGGGCCGCGTAGCGTTTTATGTGTAGTTGATGTTACAATATGGCAATGATCAAAAGGGTCATTCAATAATTTCTTTGCGATCAATCCCGCAGGATGCGCAATATCAGCCATTATCATTGCGCCCACTTCATCAGCCACTTTTCTTATGCGTTCATAATCCCAGTCGCGGCTATATGCACTCGCACCACAAACAATTAATTTAGGTTTTACTTCTTTCGCTTTTGCTTCCAGCATATCATAATCAACCATACCTGTTTCTTTCTTCACACCATAAAAATGCGGCTGGTATAATTTACCGCTGAAATTTACAGCAGAACCATGTGTAAGATGTCCGCCCATGCTCAGATCAAGGCCAAGAATAGCATCGCCGGGTTGCAACACAGCCAGCATGACTGCAGCATTTGCCTGCGCGCCACTATGAGGCTGCACATTTGCATATTCAAGATTGAAAATTTCTTTAAGGCGATCAATTGCAAGCTGCTCGCTTTCATCAACCACTTCGCAACCGCCATAATAACGGCGGCCGGGATAGCCTTCTGCATACTTGTTCGTCATAACATTACCCATTGCCTGCATGGTTTGAAGGCTGGTGAAATTTTCACTGGCAATTAATTCTATTCCGCGGCGCTGGCGTTCGAGTTCTTTTTGGATAAGTGCAAATACTGCTGTGTCTTTTTGCATTAAGATCAATTTCCCGCAAAAGTAAGTATCTGATGTTGGATGCTGATTGGCAGGTATATGATTTGTTTGTAAGATGTTGAAATTTGATGCCGGATGCTTGTTGCTGGTTTCTGGCGCTTGATCTTTGGGTTTCCAATTTTTCTCAACCCATTGAATAAACCTATTTAAATGTTTGCTTAGTTCTATGTAGTTTTCGTTTAATTCTGTGTATAGAGTTTCATCTTGCAAATGATTTAGTCTTATACAAGAAATCAAGATGAACCATTGTTTCATCACATTCAGTTATTGCGATGACAAAGAACTTTATAAAATCTTTTTTATAATTTCTTCTTCCATATCCTTCAACGTTTGCACTTGTTACTGCTTTTGATGACCTTCTTATTTGGCTGCCTTCTTCATATAATTCAAATTTTGGAAGTGTTAAGCTCATAAAATGAATTTTGATAGCAGGTTCCTTTGAGGTTTTATAAACTTCAAGCTCTCTATATGTCTTCATAATGATTCATTATAAAATTTTACTTGCAACAAGCAACGAGCAACCAGCATCTATAACAGCTTATACATTTTTCCGGGTAAACCTGTAATTACATTCTGCAATTCTAAATTTAAGATTGCTGCCGCAACAGAACTGCTGCTAAGATTGCTTCTGAGATTTATCTCGTCAATATGTGTTAGTTCTTTTTCTCTTAAAATATTTACTATCGTTCTTTCATCTTCATTTAATTCAATAAACAGTTCTTTTTGTTGTTTTTTATTGATCTTTTTGGTTTGCCACCCAAGCGTTGCCATTAATTCTTTTGCATCAGTGAAAAGAATTGCCTTATTGTTTTGAATAAGATAATTACAACCCGTGCTTTTTGTATCTGTTATTTTTCCCGGCAGGGCAAACACATCGCGGTTATAATTATTTGCGAATTCTGCTGTTATCATGCTGCCGCCTTTTATGGCTGTTTCAATTACAACTGTTGCATCAGCAAGGCCGGCTACAATGCGGTTACGTTTTGGAAAATTATGTTTATCAGGCTTATCACCATTTGTAAATTCAGTAAGCAGGCCGCCCTGTTGTACAATTTCTTTTGCCAGCGTTTTATGCTGCTGCGGATAAATTATATTTAAACCATGCGCCAGTACGGCAATTGTTTCAAGTTCGTTTTGCAAAGCAGCTTTATGCGCAATTGCATCAATGCCAAACGCAAGCCCGCTTATAATTAAAACATTTAATTCTTTTAATTCGCTTACCAGTTTTTCTGTTACCTGTTTGCCGTAATCTGTATTACTTCTTGTGCCTATTATACTGATGATCTTTGATGCATTCAAATCTGCATTTCCGCGATAATATAAAAGGGTGGGAGCATCATAACAATGTAATAAACGTTTCGGATAATTTTTATCTGCTATAAACAAGGGAGTGATCTTATATTTTTCCATAAACTTTATTTCATCTTCCGCTAACGAAAAATTATCAAAGCTTTTTATGCTTGATGCGCGCACAACACCTATGTTTTCAATTGCAGACAATTCTTTTTTGCGTGCTTTAAAAACACTTTCTGCATTACCATATTTTTCAATTAAAATTTTGGACTGAACACAGCCAATATTTGGAACAAGCGTTAAAGCAATTTGGTATAGCAGTTCGTTGGTCATCGGGTTTGAGCGTTAATGATAAAAATGAAAATTAAACATTTCCTGCTGAATTGAACACAACATGATCCTTATAAAAAAAAATCAGCAGGAAGTAATTATTTACAACCTGCTGATGAAAATAACTCAACGAATAACATCTATTTCAATTCGAATGTTACATTCACATTCATTTCAATTTTTATCTTTTTAAAATCAACATTCATCGGCGGCGCTGTACCATTTACTGCATCTGATGCCAGCATTGCACTCGCTTTGTACATCGGCCTTGGATAATCGCTGCTTTCATTAGGATCATTGATAATTAATGCCTTGCCAACCGTATCGCCGTAAGCAGCCGCAAGAGAAGCAGCTTCATCTTTTGCATTCTTCAATGCCTGCAATTTCAATTCTCTTTTTATTGAATCAATCCTGCTGTGTGAAGTGTTGCTGATATAAAAATTCTGCGTTGCCTGGTCATCAAGTTTATCAACAAGCTTATCCATATCGTCAACCGTTTTTACTTTCACCTGGTAAGTAATACCCGCTTTCAGATCGGGATTCTTTTTCTTATTCTTATTATACCACCAATAATTTCCATCCCAACCTGCGTAGCCCTGCACCACTACATCAGTATCAGCTATACCCATACTCTTTACAGCTGTTAAAAACTGATTCCGGATTATTTCTATATCAACCTTGTCGCCATTCTTTTTATTATATTCACTTAATTCGATCTGTACGTAAATTTCATCCGGAGTTATCTCCAGTTCTGAGTGGCCGTTCACATTTATAGTACGTTGCTTTATAGTGTTATCATATGTTTGTGCATTTGCAATCAGCAGGCATAAACTTGCAGAGAGCGCTAAAAATATTTTTTTCATTTTTCTACGTTTAATTTAATGAAAGATGTAAGAACTTTCTGCATTACACAAACATCAGGTGCTATTAACAATGGTTTAGGGTTTTGAATTTATGCAACCTTCGATCAAAACTAATTATTGATGAATAAAGCTTTTAATTCGTTCGCATCATCCGGTTTCATTTTACCGCCGAGTATCAAACGTACCTGCCTTCTTCTTAATGCCCCGTCAAACAATAATTTTTCTTCTTCCGTTTCCGGAATTACTGAAGGTACAGGCCTCGGTTTATTGTTTGGATCAAGCGCAACAAATGTAAAGTACGCTTCATTGCTTTCATACCTGTATTGATGCAGGTTGTCTTCGCCCCAGACTTTTAAATGTATTTCCATCGAAGTATTAAAAGCCCTTGTAATTTTTGCTTCAATACGCACTACATTCCCCAATTTAATAGGATTTTTAAAACTAAGATTATCAACACTTGCTGTCATGCATGGAGCATTACAATGTTTAACTGCAGTTATGCCTGCAGCAATATCCATCCAATACATTAATCTGCCGCCCATTAAATTGCCAAACACATTTGTATCATTCGGCAATACCAGCTCATTCATGATTGTAATACTGTCGCATGCTTTTCTGCTTTCCATCTAAAAGTTTTGCGCAAATATAGTTTGATTTAAAAGCTTTTGCTGCCATGAAAAGATACTGTACAAAGGAGTGAACAACTGTGTTCAAGCAAAGTTTATTTGCCGGTAAAAAAAAGTTCTTATTGATCTGCCGTTACAGAACCATTGTACGATATAGATTGTTTATCGCTGCTGTTTACATTCAGGTAAGCTGAGCCATCATCATACGCAGTAAGGGTAAGAGTGGTATTATACATCCTGTCTTTTGTTACTATCACCACTTTATAACTGTTCTTTTTGCCTTCACTTACGGCATAGGTAAAATTGGTTGATGTGAAATTTATACCTGATTCTGAGGAATTCATCGGCGCACTGTAAGCTCTGCCTGCATATGGCAGGTAAGCAACCAATGTATCATTGCCTTTCACCTGCAACAAATAGCCGGAAGAAGTAACCGATCTAGATCTTCCTGAAGTAGGCATCATGGTGGTTGGAGCAAAAGTGAACCGCTTATTGTTAAGCGAAGCTTTTATAGTTGAATCCTGTGCGCTTAATTGAAAGGCTGTTACAACAATTGTTAATACTAACATGATTGCATTTTTCATATTGCGATCGTTTTTCATTTAGATAAATTAACGCTTACCGGTTTAAACGAGTTAATTAAAAAACTTGTGAAAGTTAAAGCTTTTCGTAAAGCTGTTTATAATCTCCTGCCCAAAAACTTCTGCTTTATCTTTGCGAAAATTTTCGCTGTATGAGTCTTGGATATTTTTCCTATCCGATGCCAGCTAATGAACCTGTTTACAGTTATGCACCAGGTTCTGCTGAAAGAAATAAATTAAAAAAAGTATTATCAGAATTAAAGAGTGAAGCGATTGATATTCCCATGTACATAGGTGCAGATGAAGTGCGTACAGGAAATAGGACTGCATTAAATCCGCCGCATGAAATTGCGCATACGCTTGGATATTTTCACATGGGTGATGAAACACATGTAAAACAGGCAATAGATGCTGCATTAAGTGTTAAAGAAGCATGGAGCAATATGCCATGGGAAGAAAGAGCGCATATATTTTTAAAAGCGGCCGATCTTATTGCAGGAAAGTATCGTTATCACATGAACGGCACAACCATGCTGGGTCAGAGTAAAAATCCTTTCCAGGCTGAGATCGACAGCGCCTGTGAGTTGATAGATTTTCTTCGCTTCAATGTTCATTTTTTAAGTGAGATATATAAACAACAACCCAACTCTTCTCCAGGCATGCACAACCGCATGGAATGGCGTGCACTGGAAGGATTTGTGCTGGCGATTACACCTTTTAATTTTACTGCAATAGGAGGCAATCTTCCAACAAGTGCTGCCATGTGTGGTAATGTTGTTGTTTGGAAACCTGCACATACACAAATATTCGCAGCGCAAATGTTTATGCGTATTTTAAAAGAAGCGGGCTTGCCTGATGGTGTCATCAATTTAATTTATGTTGATGGTCCCGTATTGGGCAATGTTTGTTTTTCACACAGAGATTTTGCAGGTGTTCATTTTACAGGAAGTACGGGTGTATTCAATACCATGTGGAAAACAATAGGAGAGAATATTGCAAAGTATAAATCTTATCCGCGCATAGTTGGTGAAACAGGCGGAAAAGATTTTGTATTGGTGCATCCTTCTGCTAATGTTGATGCAACTGTTACTGCTTTGGCAAGAGGCGCTTTCGAATTCCAGGGACAAAAATGTTCTGCTGCATCAAGAGCTTATCTTCCATCAAATCTTGCTGATGAAATAAAACAAAGGCTTGTTGCTGAAATAAAGACAATGAAGATGGGAAGTGTTGAGGACTTCAGCAACTTCGTTAATGCAGTAATTGATGAAAAATCTTTTGATAACATTTCACGCTACATTGATAATGCAAAGAAAGATTCGAATGCAGCAATTATTGCCGGTGGTAATTATGATAAAAGCAAAGGCTATTTTATTGAGCCAACAGTTATAGAAGCAAAAGATCCAAATTATGTTTCTTTATGCGAAGAAATTTTTGGCCCTGTATTAACCATTTATATATACAATGAAAATAAGTTTGATGAAACAATGGAGATCGTTAATACAACTTCGCCTTATGCGTTAACAGGAAGTATTATTGCACAGGATAGAAATGCAATTTTATCGGCGACAAATAAATTGAGATATGCTGCAGGTAATTTTTATGTGAATGATAAACCAACCGGCGCTGTTGTTGGCCAGCAACCGTTTGGTGGTGCAAGAGCAAGTGGCACTAATGATAAAGCAGGCAGCATGCTGAATTTGTATCGCTGGTTAAGTGCAAGAACAATCAAAGAAACTTTCGATCCGCCAACAGATTATCGTTACCCGTTTTTAAATGAAGAGTAATTTATAATGAAAGAAAAAATTAAAACCTTTCTTTATATTTTATTTCCGATTTGGGTTTTGTTTGTGATTTCTACTTATGCGCGTGCGCATTATACAGGTTTAATTTTAAGTATATCAGTTGGGTTTGTAATAAGTTCTGTTTTGGCCTGGGCTATTGTTTATACAGTTTATAATGCCCCGAAAAAAATCGAAACGATCTTTAGCGGAAAAACATTTCAGACTTTTATAAAAAACGGGTTTGAAAGAAATGATAATGCTTTAATTGGAACAATAAATAATTATACAATTATTTTTCAGCTTTTATGGAATTTAAAGTCAAGACCTGCTATTGAAGTTATTGTTTTGTTTGATCCTGAAAGTTATGGTCATTATTTTACTGAAAAAGAATTTAAAGCATTAGTAAAACGAAACGATGAAGAAATTCTTTTTGGCAAACAAAATCAATGGACGGTTAATTCCATCAGCAATTATGTATTATTTGGTTTACTAAGAGAACCTTCTTTTGATAAGTTGGTGAACAAAGCGTCAGAACTTATTGACGTTTTAATGGAAGAAAATCTAAAGCCAATTTCGTATAGCAAATTGAGTCAGCTTCAACATCAAGTTTAAAAATCATTGAACATATCGTATTTCATAACAATATTTTTATAATTGTTCAAACAAAAATGTATGCAAATTGGTTTTATTGGTTTAGGAAATCTTGGAACGCCTATAGCAGAAAATTTATTAGAGCATCATAAAGACCTGATGGTTTATAACAGAACAAGATCAAAAACAAAACCACTGGAAGAAAAAGGTGCTGCAGTTTGTAAAAGCATAAAAGAGCTTGCTTCAGCCTGTGATGTTGTTTTTACAATTGTTTCAAACGATGCAGCCATTGAAGAAATAACAAATGGTGAAGATGGTATCGCAAAGAATTTAAAAGAAGATGGCATTCATGTTTCAATGAGCACTATTCTGCCTGCAACAAGTGAAGCGTTATTTAAAATTCATCAGCAATATAAAAATCATTATATCGCTTGTCCCGTAGCAGGAAGGCCTGAAGCTGCAAAAGATAAAAAATTGAATTTTATGATCTCCGGTGATGATAAAATTATTTCGATTATAAAGCCTTTGCTCAATGATGCAGGTGCTATAAATGTTTGGGAATATGGAAAAGAACCCGGCAATGCAAACGTTGCAAAGCTTTGTACAAATTATATGATACAGGCAGCGTTGCAGGCTATGTCTGAAGGAATTTCACTCGCACAAAAAAGCGGTATTGATGAAAGGCAATGGATGCAAATGATAACTTCAACGTTATTCAATTGTGGCATTTATATTAATTATGGCAGGCTTGTTTTAGAAAAAGCTTTTCTGCCTGCAGCATTCAGCCTGGAACTGGGTTTAAAGGATGCTGCATTAATAAAAAAGCAGGCTGATAAAACAGGAACTGCAATGCCTTTGGGTAATTTAATAAAACAAGAATACCAGCAATTATTTGATGAAGGTTATAAAGATCATGACTGGAGTGCTCTTGCTTTAAGCATAAAATAATTACTGCTGATCCATAGAAGTTGCATGGCTTGCAACAATTATCCAACTGCCCTTTACTTTTTGCAACACATCAGTGTAGCGGTACTTTCCTGTGTAAACACCCGCTTCATTTTTGCCGGTCTCTGTTTCAATGCCGGTAACAATAGCAGTTACACCTAATATTTTCACCTGCATATCTGAAACAACCACTGTATTGATATTCGGTATATATTGAATTAACTGTTGTTTATTTATCAGTTCTGCCTTAGGTGTAATGATGATAGCATCATCTGCAAAGATCTGATTTATGTACACAACGTTATGCTTGGTAAAAGCATCAGCGGTACTTCTTTCAACAGCTAAAACATTTGCTTTTTCATCATTCTGACTGAATGCTGCAATGGTAAATGCAAAGCTTGCAATAAGAAATAAGGATTGTTTTATCATGCTTCAAATATCTGCAAAAATGAAGCGGGAATTCTTTTACAGATAGTTAATTCTAATGATTTTAAATATCATTATTAATATACTTAAGCGGTGAATCTGCGAGCAACGGTCTCAGCTTGCACAATTGTTCTTCGGTTGAGCCTTTCATCCATTCTTCAGGTGCTTTTTCATAGGCTTCCGTAAGCTCTTTCTGAGCGTTATCTTCATCACCTAAACCTACGCAAGCTTCCCCTTGGGTAGCTTTCACCCAATACCAGCTTTTTAGATAATCATTTAATGCTTCTTTTGGAGTTTTATCTTTATCAGGCGAAGGATTTTTGTTTAACCAGTCTTCACAAATTTGTAAGACTTCGTTTCTTACTCTGCGTGCCACAACAAAATCTGAAATAGCCTGTGCTCGGTCAGTTACCAGGCTTCCTCTTACATTTAAAAGAAATGCATAGTTAATACCATTGTAATAATCATTTCTTATATAAAATCCTCTTCCATAAGCACGAATGGCTTCCGTTAGGTAAGCTATTTTTTTTGTTACATCTGTGGTTATCTCTGATAATCTTTTATGAACTGCCCCCCAAAGGCCAAGCGTTTCTGTATCATTAGATACAGAGGGATCTAACAGGTTAAGTAAGCTGTGTGCTTCCAGTAAAGCACTTTCTTCATCCGGAGATTTGCTTTTATAGGTTATTAAGGCCAATCGTTGTAACAAATATGGATCTTCCTGCTGCTGTACAACATTTACAGTTGATTCTTCTTGTTTCTTTTTTATTTCCCCGCTTATCATATTTCTGATTGCAGAGAGCAATGTCTTCGCAGTTATCCAATCACCGTTTTTTTGAGCGTTATCAACCTGTTGCATTAAAGCACTATGCGTTTGTGCATTTAAATCAATATTAGCGACAGATTTAATTGCGGCAGATTCTTTATCTTTTGACAATTGCCTATCTGCTTCTATAGCTGTTTTTAATTCCGGAGGGATAAGGTTATTTAAAAAAGTGTAAACAGGGCTGTCTTTATCGCGGGGACTTTTCTCAAGAATTTCTTTAATAGCTTTCATTAACTGTTCACGAAAACGCATCACTTCATCAAAACCAATATCTTCCCCCAGATGATGGTATTGTCTTATTGCGATATGGCTTATATCAAAAGGAAATGCTTTTATGCCATCTTCAGCAATGATAACAGTTGTAAATGGGCGCAGCGCATGCCTTATTCCTAATTCGTATATCGCATTTTTATTTGAGGTTGACAAGTCAGCAACCACAACATCGGCATTAAACAATTGATCATACATTGGAACATCAATCACCCCGGAATGTGCTATTTCATCTGCACGTATGCAGATGAGACCTGCGGCTTCAACGGCTGGTTTTATCATGTTTTTATAAGATTTATCAAGGTCTAAAACACGCCCGGTTTCAAAGTCTGTTTTCTTTCCAAAACCCATGACAACAAAACATGTTCTCTTTGAGTTATCAGTATTTCCCTCAGTCATAGTATTACGGTTTATATTTCTGCTAATAAATTTTAGTTAGCTATATAATCTTTTATATAGTTTATGATTGCATTGCAAATCTCAAAGGTTATTCCCTTATTCAGTACGTGATTTTTCCCGGTAACCAGGATTATATAAGATTAATTATTCTATTTTCTTTACATCAATGATCTTTACCTCAGCACCTTTTTCTTTAACCATTTTAACCATGTGTGCAGTTCCGCCTTTACCATCTCCGCCACTGCCGTCCCATACCGCGATCAGGGTCATATTGTTTCCTCCTGGTTCCAATGCATTATGTAACATCCATTCATTTGTTTGTTCGTACACATTCAAATCAGTATTCTTGTTTTCAGCTAATACATGCACAGGTAATATTGCAGCAAGTTTATCAAAGCGGTTATCCCAGTTTTCACCGGCAAATGAAACAGAGCCTTTTTTAAATTCCACTGCAGGATAAGCGAGATATATCTCAGCAGGAATCTTCAACTGTATGCATGCTTCATGAAATAAAATATCACTTCCGCAAGCACCACTGGCAATGCCTTCAAGTGATGAAAATTTTTCTTTTTGTTGTAACAACAGATCAACTATTTCTTTCTTTACTGCTTCTTCTTTATGAACAGGAAACCTTGGCTGCGGCCTGTCTTTGGCATCAATCATATGGCCTGTGAATAAAATAAAATGTTTCATGCTGATAAATTATTTTTTGGAAAGAAAATTCGCAAGGTGTTTTTTTACATCTACCTGCTGCTTGCCAACGGTTCTTCCTACTTCACGCAATTCAGGAATGTATTTTACAGAATCCATCTGCCTTACATCATCACTGTCAATATGCGATAAGCCTGCGTTTGCAAGTCCTTCAACACCCAGATCTGCATTGTATCTCGCATAAGTAAAATGACGTCCTGCATCACTGTCAGGATCCAGAATTTTACCCTCAGCATCTACAGGTACCAGGTCTCCCAATTCGCGGTCAATGGGGGCGCCAAAAACACAACGGCCAACGGTGCGGCAATTGGTATCCTGGTCAACCTGCATTGCATACATTAAATTATTAGGCAGGTCTTTTAAGGTTACCAGCAAATTATCATATGTGCCGGGACTTGTTGCTGCGCCGGTACCCACAGAAACGATGAGCAAATCTTTTTCGCCCGTTTTCCACTTAAGATTATACGGCTTTTGTGTTGCCATTCTGTACATAAGAAAAGCCGGGTTATTATAGGGTGTAACACCACCATCAACAAACACAAAAGTTTTTTCAGGATTGGAAGGATCCCATTGCAAAGTCTCCGGCCTGAAATAAGCAGGTGCTGCAGTACTTGCTCTAATCAATTGATATAATGGAATACGCAGGTTGCAATCTTTTCTATCTGCTCCATTATATTTTGCCAATGGATTGTTGTTGATAGGCCAGGGCGAATCTGTTGAACGGTTCATTGTTACTGCAAGAAATAACGATTTAAAAACACCGGACTGCAGATCAAGATCACCACTGCCGAAAGTGTTCTTGAGTTCTTTTAATAAAGGGCCATCATTATAAAAATATTTCACTTTATTCAGGAGAAAGCTTTTATCAAACATAGCTCCGCCTTTCTGCACATAAAAATCTATCATTTCCTGTGCAGATTTCCCGAGTGATAAACCTGCAGCTATAATTGCACCGGTGCTTGTTCCGCCGATGTAATCAAAGAAATCGCTCAGCCTGAAATTATCTCCTGCATTTAATGCAGTCTTTAATTGCGTTTCAAGCTCTGATAAAATTTCAAGCGTAAGTACACCTCTTATGCCTCCGCCGTCAAGTGCAAGTATTTTTCTTGGCTGAACTGTTTCGTAACGTTGTTGTAATGGTCCCCAAACTGACATAGGTTTTGAATTTTAGTGTTAATAATATGACGATGATTGTAAAATGATCTTGCCAAGGTTAGCTTCATACAAGTACAATCATTAATTAAAAATCGGTAATTACGGAAGATTATCGTTGGTGTAATATAGAATGATTAACATGAATCATCAAAATCATTTTTTGATGATTCATGAAAAAAAATGTACAAACTTTAATGCTTCTTATTATTTTATTGCTTTCCAGGCATTGATCAAACCGTTTGTTGAAGAATCATGCGAAGTGATCTTATCATTGTTTTCCAGTTCAGGCAAAACTTTTGAAGCAAGCTGTTTGCCTAATTCAACACCCCATTGGTCAAAGCTGAAAATATTCCAGATAACGCCCTGAACAAAAATTTTATGTTCATACAAAGCAATAAGATTGCCCAGCGTTTTTGGTGTTATTTCTTTAACAAGAAATGAATTGGTTGGCTTATTGCCTTTAAACACTTTAAACGGCAAAAGTTTTTTTATTTCTTCAGCTGATTTGCCTTCTTTTTTTAATTCCTCTTTTACTTCTGCTTCATCCTTTCCTTTCATCAAAGCTTCTGTTTGTGCAAAGAAGTTGCTTAGCAGTTTCACATGATGATCGCCAATTGGATTATGCGAGATAGCAGGTGCTATAAAATCGCAGGGAATTAATAATGTGCCTTGGTGTATTAATTGATAAAATGCATGTTGGCCGTTGGTTCCGGGTTCGCCCCAGATAACCGGGCCTGTTGCATAGTTGGTTTCGCTGCCATTGCGGTCAACGTATTTACCATTGCTTTCCATGTTGCCTTGCTGAAAATAAGCAGCAAAGCGATGCATGTATTGATCATAAGGCAAAATGGCTTCTGTTTGCGCTTTAAAAAAACTGGTGTACCAAAGACCAATAAGCGCCATCAGCACAGGAATATTTTTATCGAAAGGAGTTGTTCTGAAATGAGTATCTGTTTCATAACCTCCTTCGAGCAATTGTTCAAAATTGTTATAGCCAACAGTTAATGCAATTGATAAACCTATTGCGCTCCACAAAGAATATCTTCCGCCAACCCAATCCCAGAATTCAAACATATTTGCAGGATCAATTCCAAACTTTTTTACTTCTTTTTCGTTGGTGCTTAATGCAGCAAAATGCAATGCAATATTCTTTTCGTCTTTGGCTGATTGCAAAAACCATTCGCGTGCGGTGTTTGCATTGGTCATTGTTTCCTGTGTGGTAAATGTTTTTGACGCAATCAAAAACAATGTTTCATCCGGTGTTATCTTTTTTAGTGTTTCTGCTATATGAGTGCCGTCAACATTGCTTACAAAATAAGGTTGCATGCCTTCTACCCAATATGGCTTTAATGCTTCTGTAACCATTACGGGACCAAGATCGCTGCCACCAATACCAATATTTACTATGTATTTTATTTTTTTGCCTGAATAACCTTTCCATTCGCCGCTATGAATTCTTTTGCAAAACGCTTTCATTTGTTTTTGCACGCGGTGCACTTCAGGCATAACATCTTTGCCATCGCTTATTACAGGCTCGTTGCTGCAATTTCTTAAAGCAGTGTGCAACACAGAACGGTTCTCGGTTTCGTTGATCTTATCCCCACTAAACATTTTTTCAACAGCATCTTTCACTTTGCAATCTTCAGCTAGCTGCAACAGAAGCTGCATTGTTTTTGGAATGATGATATTTTTTGAATAATCAAAAAGTATATCGTTGAATGAGATCGAAAATTTTTTAAACCTGTCTTCGCTTTCAGCAAATAAGCGCTTCATGGTTATGTTACGCATTTCTTCACTTTGATGTTTTTTGAGCAGCAGCCAGGCTTGTGTATTTGTAGGATTAATTTTTGGTAGCATTTGTTTTATTTTATTACTTATTTGGGTTTGAGCTGGGCGAATTTACAAATGATTGATCACTTCGATCGCTTCATCTATCATTGCAGAGGTAATGTTTAAATGTGTAACCATTCGCACCTGCGTTTTTGAGATTGCAATGGCAAGTATATCATTTTTTTTCAACACCTCCGCCAGTTGCGAAGCTGTATATTTTCCTTTCACCTGAAAAATGATAATGTTTGTTTCAACCGGGTACATTTCTCCTGTAAAATCTTTTTGCCGCAAAGTTTCCGCAAGCCGGCTTGCATGGTAATGATCCTGTTGTAATCTTTCAATATGATTGTCGAGTGCATACATACAGGCTGCTGCTAAAAAACCAGCCTGTCGCATACCGCCGCCAAAAACTTTTCTTATGCGTCTTGCTTTTTTTATAAAATCTTTTGTACCGATAAGCACGCTGCCAACCGGGGCTCCTAAACCTTTACTGATGCAAATTGATACGCTGTCAAAAATTTTTCCATAATCTTTTTCCAATTCATTTTTTGCAACAATTGCATTGAATAATCTTGCACCATCTAAATGCAGCAATAAATTATTTGCTTCACAAACTTTTTTAATTGCTTTGATATCATCAAAATTATAACAGCTTCCACCACCACGATTGGCAGTGTTTTCCAGCGACACCAATTTCGAATAAGCCTTATGCGCATCATTCCTGTTGTTGATGGCTGCTTCAACCTGCTCTGCCGTTATTCTTCCATAATTTCCATCAATGAGATTTACTGAACATCCGGAATTAAAAGCAATGCCTCCGCCTTCATATTGATAAATATGAGAAAGCCTGTCGCAAATAACTTCATCACCGGGTTGAGTGTGACATTTAATGGCAATTTGGTTCGTCATGGTTCCGCTTGCGCAAAATAAAGCGGCTTCCATGTCAAACATGCCTGCTATTTTTTCTTCCAGTTCATTAACAGCCGGATCTTCTCCGAAAACATCGTCGCCAACTTTTGCACTCATCATCGCCTGCAACATTCCGGCAGTTGGTTTGGTAACTGTATCGCTTCTTAAATCTATCATGCCTGCGAAGATAACGGCACTTGGTTTATTCTTAATTTACACGCGTTTAAACATTGGCAGTATTTTTTATTAATTGTTCTATGAGGAAAATTTATGTCTGGTTTTCTCTGATATTTTTCCTGGCTATTTTTTCTACAGATCCGTTGTGGTCGCAGGTTGTGCATAATGATTCTCTGCAGCAATTTAAAACATTACCGGCTGGTGAAGACTATAAATCATCATCGTTATATAAATTTTTTTGGGGAAGCAACTACCGTAATTTATGGACAACACCGGTAACTGTAAGGTCATTAAATCTTGATACTGCTTTTGGCGGATTATCTGTTACCAACGCAGATACTTCCCGTGCTGCGAAAATTTTATATCTCACAAACGCTTCGGGAAATTTATATGTGCTGGCTTCGGTAGACAGAACGCCGGGCAAATTACTGCCGCCTGATTTTCGCAATACGTTTGTAGAAAATATAGCGAATGATGAAATATCTATCACCAATCCGTATGCTGCTGCAACTATTCCGATTCTTGAAAATGCCACATCAAATTTTAGCTTTCATCCTGACTATGTTTTTATTCCAAAACAAACCGCGCTTGGCTTATACAATAATGAATATGGAAATGATTTTTATAAATTGATTCAACTGCCGGATAGTTATACCGACACTAATGAAGTTTATATTACCACCAACGAGTTGCTTGCAATGCTTGAACAGGATGCCAACAGCAGCATTGATAAAAAAGCATATATGCGCGAGCGGTTATTCGATATGTTTTTAAATGATTGGAATACCGGCAACAGGCAATGGATGTGGAAGCAAACCATCAATGCAGGCAAAAAAATATTTATTCCTACGCGCCAGGATCACGATGCCGCATATACACATTATAATGGTAAAATTACGCGTCTCGGTTTTCAAATAACGGGCCTTTCATTTATTCAATCTTTTCAAAAAAATATGAAGCGCATTAACCGCTTTAATTTCCAGGCGAATGATCTCGACAGAAGATTGTTGAATGACGCAACATTGAACGACTGGCAAACAATTGCCAAAGATCTGCAGCAATCATTTACAGATACGGTGATACGAAATGCGATCGATCAATTGCCAAAAGAAATATTTCCTTTAACAGGCAATGATGTTGTGGCAAAACTTAAATCACGAAGAGAGCATCTCGTTGAATGGGCAACTACCTACTATCACTTCATCTCGAAAGAAGTTGAAATACCAGGCACACTGCAAAATGAATTTTTTGATGTAACCGAAAATGATAGCGAGACTTCTGTTCACGTTTATACAATCAACAGTAGAATAATCAGCAATACGCCTTTTTATGCAAGAACTTTCCGTTCATCTGAAACAAAAGAAATACGGCTGTTTGGTTTAAATGGAGCAGATAAATATTCAATTGAAGACAGCAATACAAATAACATCAAACTGAAAATTATAGATGGTATACAAAAGATAAACAAAGACACCATTGCTGTTAATGTTGCCCCAGAAGCCAATAGCAAAGTGATAGTATATGGCGATAAAAAAAATATTCAACAAAGTACAGAGGTGCCTGTAAAATTTATCGGCGATACATCCTTTAAACAATACAGAGATAAGTGGTTTCATTATGACAGAAGTGGAATTTCTCCTTTGATATTTTATTCACGTGAAGACCGCTTGTATGTAGAATTAGCTTACAGATACAGGCATTTTAAATGGGGCAAAGCACCTTTTGCTTCCAATCAAACCATAAGCCTGCATTACTCTTTGCTGGAACAGGCATTCAGTATTACTTACAATGCGATCATCCCTAAGCTGGTTGCAAAATCTGATTTTTCATTACTCGCTAATTATGATGATGTGCGCTGGACCTATTTTTTTGGAATGGGTAACAACACAAAATTTGAAAGCGATAAAAGCAACAGTTATTACATCATGCGTACAAGGCAATGGGTCGTTCAACCTATGCTTTCAAGAAGCTTCGGAAGAAGTGCTGTTCGTATATCCGCTAATCTGAATGGCATAAAAATCATTAATGACACAACAAGATTTCTCGCTAAAGAATATTACCCGGATAAAACATTCTATAACTGGGCAATGTTTGCAAATGAAAGTATCAGCTACAGTTATCAAAAATTCAATGATGCAATTGTGCCGACAAAAGGTGTTTTATTCAACACCACTGTTACGGGCTCTCAAAGTTTAAATGCCGGCGCACATAATTATGTAGATTATGCAGGCTCCGCGTATTTTTATATTCCGCTTATTTCAAAATTTTCTTTGAACATACGTACAGGTGCAGAAACCATAACAGGCCAGCCAGAGTTTTATCAGTACCCTTCTATTGGTGGCACTATATTAAGAGGTTTTGTGAGAGACAGGTTTCGTGGTAAAACAGCATTCTGGAATACAAATGATATAAGGTATATAAGCCCTGTGCATACACATTATTTTGTTGGAAAGGCAGGTCTTCTTGCGTTTGTGGATGATGGCCGTGTTTGGATGCCGGGCGAGCAATCAAACACATTACATGTTGCATATGGTGGTGGTATAATTTTAGCGCCATGGAATTTATTGTATGCTGATTTTAATTACGGCAGGTCAGGTAAAGAAAGTTCAATACAGGTTCGTGTAGTCTTCTTCCTTCCATAACTGTTTCACATTATCTTCATAAAATGAAATACACAAAAAAAATTGAATTGCGATGGAGTGATCTTGATCCGAATTTTCATTTAAGACATTCTGCCTATTATGATTTTGGCGCATATTGCCGTGTAAGTTTTTTGTTCGACAATGGTGTTACAACTAAAGTAATGCATGAACATTCAGTTGGCCCGGTATTGTTTAGAGAAGAATGTTTTTTTAAAAGAGAGATTGTGTTTGGCGATGAGGTAACTATAAATTTAAAATTGAAATCTGTATCAAAAGATTTCAGAAAGTTCAGTATGGTGCATGAAATTTATAAAAATGAAAATGTACTTGCAGCTTTAATTGTTGTTGATTTGGCATGGATGCATACAGGCTTGAGAAAAATTACAGCTCCACCTGAAATAATTCAAAGAACAGTAGATGTGATGGAAAAAACAGATGATTTTGTTATAACCTAAAAACTTTTATCAATTATTAAACCTTTGTTTGCAACTGCATTTTTATTACTCACATTTTTTTCAACATCAACATGGAATGGAACTGCAAATACTTAACAGGGCGGTACATTCATTACCTATTTTGCATTAATGCGTTTATATGGAATGAACCATGTTTTGATATCTGCCAATAAAAAACTACGCCTGCAGGTAATATTTCAGACAAATAAAAAAGCGATTATTGTATAAGCTCTTTAATGAATAAAGCAATAGCCTCAGTATTTAAAATTTTATCAGGGCGCATTTGATCAAGCGCTTGTTGCGGCATATAACCCACTTCAGAAAAAGCAGGATCTTGCACAATTGTAAATCCGCCGGCCTCATGAATTTTACGTAGACCTTCGGCGCCATCTGCATTTGCACCTGATAACAAAATGCCAATTACAGCATTTCCAAAAACATGTGCAGCAGATTCAAAACTTACATCAATGCTTGGCCTGCTGTGATGTACTTTTTCTGATGAATCAAGTGAGAATAGTTTATCATTTTCAATTAATAAATGATAATCTGAAGGAGCTATATATACAGTACCGCCAAAAATTGATTCTTTATCTTCCACCTCTTTTACTTTAAGTTTTGTTCTTGTGGCAAGAAGATCGGTGAGTATAGATTCAACGTCATTTTTTCTATGCACTACTACCACTGTTGTAACTTGCTTGTTAACCGGTAAAGCAGTAATTATTTTCAATATACCATCCAGGCTGCCTGCAGAGCCACCAATTATCAATAGTTTGTATTTAGTTATTGAATCTTGCGCCATATCTTTTCTTTCTCTACCTGTGAAAATTTTTTTGATACCGGCGAGAACCGCAAATTCTCTTTTGAACCAAGTACCAGAAATCCCAGTTTCTCAAGACTGTCATCGAACAGATTGAGCACTTTGTCTTGCAAAGCCTTATCAAAATAAATAAGCACGTTTCTGCAAAATATTAATTGAAATTCATTAAACGATCTGTCTGAAACAAGATTATGCATAGCTGCAATCATCTTTAATTTCAGCTTTTGATTAAATTTTGCCCATCCATATTGCGCTGTATAAAAAGAAGAGAAATCTTTTTTACCGCCTGAAGCAATATAGTTTTCTGAATATTGCTGCATCCTGTTAAGAGGAAAAATTCCTCTCTTGATATTTTCAATTACTGTTGGATTAATATCTGTGGCATATATCAATGATTTATTAAGCAGGTTTGCTTCTTCAAGCATAATAGCCATCGAATAAACTTCCTCACCGGTTGCACAGCCCGCATGCCATATACGTATAAAAGGATGTGTTGCCAAAACGGGTAATACTTCTTGTCTTATCAATTTAAATACAAGCGGGTCACGGAACATCTCTGTAACATTTACCGTAAGACCATCAATAATGTGAGAAAGATAATCAGCATCATTTTTTACCCGGTAAAGCAGTTCTGCAAAACTTGGTATTCTGTCCATTGTCAGCAGGCGTATCACTCTTCTCCGTAACGATGCCCTTGTATAATTTGTAAAATCATACCCGTAACGTTCTGCCAGTTCATTTATTAATAGTTCAACTTCTTCATCTTTTATTATGTTGGTTTCCACATTACTTATTTAAGGTATTTATTTAAATTAGCAAGAAGTGTATCAATATCCACCGGCTTTGAAATGTAATCATCAGCACCAGCTTCAAAACATTTTTCTTTATCGCCAGGCATCGCCTGCGCCGTTACTGCAATTACCGGAATATTGCTATACGTTTTTGTTGATTTTAAAATTAGGATTGCTTCATAGCCATCCATACCCGGCATCATCATATCCAAAAGAATGATGCCAATTTGTTTTTCTGATTGCAAAACAGCAAAAGCTTCTACCATATTATGCGCTGTAAAAGTTGTAAAGCCTTTAGCTTTTAATACAGCAGATAAAGCAAATGTATTGCGCGCATCGTCATCAATAATAAGCACAGTTTTCAATGTAAAATCTTTTGCTGATCAAAAATAAGTATAGCAATTTTCAACAATTTATTTAAATATCAGGTAAGGCATAATTATTGACTTAAATATGCAAATGAAAAAAATTTTTATTGCTGCATGCTTTCTTTGCATTTGCTTAAGCTGTTCAAAGAAAACAGTTCCTTCCAAAACAACAAATGAAAGCAACACTAATAACACCACAGCTAATAATACAGTGATCGATACTGCATCTTCAGTTATTGTTACAGCAGATTCTTTGGCAATGGCAGCTGTAAATAATATTATGGTTATTGCAGATGGTTACGGCAATCTTGTTACACCGCAGCAAAGCTTGCCAGCTAACAACGGTATTAAATATAATAATCTGGAATTATCAAAATCCTTTACAGTGCAGCAACGGGCTAATTTGCAGGCTCGTTATAAAACAATACCTCCACGCGTATTGTATGTACCTGAACAAGCGAGCTCAGGTTCTTTAAAAGGCAGTTATTATATCTACAAAAAGAAATTTTGGTATTGGAAGAAAACAGACGGCTTCTACTATTTAGATCCGAAATATTACCAATAAGTAAAACAAAAAACCCGCACATTGCTGCGCGGGTTTTTTATAAGGTTTTGATTGCTGCCCTGTTGGTTAACTAAAAACTTTTATTTTTCCGGAAGGCTGAATTTTTAAAAGAATGCATTTGTTGTTTGCAACTATTTCTGCGAAGTAGCTTATTGCTGCATCGTTGTTAAAATATATCGTTACATTCTCAATTTTACAGCATTTGTATTTATGTTCAATAGAAACAACTGCATTTGAAGGCAGATCATCAGCTGAAAGTTTTTTGAAAAAGCCAGTCCAGCCGGTTGTTTCATTTTTAAATGCAGTTACTTCTATCCCTTTATAAACAAAAGATTTTTGCTGATAATTGGTTGCATTTATTAAGCTGCTTTCATCGGTTAATTTAAAGAGTAGATGCAACGATTTGTTGAGTTGTGCATTTACACTGTCATCGTTGGCAAATGCTGCCGGTAAGCCGAGGATTGAAATGCATATTATTAAAAGGATCTTTTTCATAACCAATGAGTTTAAGATGAATGCAAACAAATTTGCTTAAGAAGGAATTCTGTTGTAGATAGAAATTTTGCCCTTGTCAGATACATGTAGTGCCAGGCTTTTTCCCCCTTTATTAGCCTGAACATAATAAACAATATTACCATCTTCAGTAATAAACATAATGGGATTGATTATCTGCCAGCCATCATATTTTTTTGCCAGGTTTTTCATGGCTCCTTCAGGCAAAGCAGATTTTTCAATAGCTACTGCAAAACCTACCAGGCTGCCATCAGGAGTCAGGAATGCGTGTGCTTCTTTACCATTCAGGGTAAAACTTGCTTTTTGATAAGCGTCAGTTGTAACCCATGCAGACTGGTCTACAGTTTTGAGGGCTGTTTTAAGATCATTGAGCATTTTCTCATTTGATTTTTTTCCATCAGCAAATGCTGCTGAGGTTAAGGCCACTAAAAGGGTAGCTGCTAAAAACATTTTTTTCATTTTTTAAGAATTTTAATTTTATAAATTAATTTTTGTTTGAACGGGTTTAATTTGGCCGTTGTACAATATTTATCGCTTACTTCATTTAATTGGAAACAGAACATATATAAATTTTGTTAGTTTATTGTTGTATTGATGTATGAACCAACTTAATTTTATATTTATAATGTATTCTGAATTTTATGGTCAGTAATACAGTAAAGGAATATCTTCATAGAATATTCCCAGATTAGATAAAACTTCTGTTTATTGGAACAAGACGCACAAATACTGGACGGCCTCAAGGGCACCTATGCTGAACGTACCAGGTATGAAAAGATATTATACCAGCAATATTATTATTTTACAGATGAGGGCTGCAGAAAATATAATTTGAGTTTTGATGATAGTTTCAGCGCCTATAGTGATACCATTCTTTCTGCTATACATAATATAATAAATGAACGGTTTGATGGCCGGTCTTCACTAAAAACCTATTTGTATCAAATTTTTTCTAATAAATGTATTGACCTGATAAGAAAAAACACGACAAATAAGCAACAGGTGCACAAAACGATGCCTGTTGCCGATGCAATGAACCAGTTACCCGATAATACAAAAACAATTATGGAAAAGCTGGTTACCAACGAATTAAAAGCAAATGTTAAGAGGCAGCTTGATGCTATTGGACAAAAATGCAAGGAGCTTTTATTAATGTTTGAAGACGGGTTATCTGATAAAGAAATTGCTGAATTTTTATCATACAGCAATGCAGCTGTAGTAAAAACAACACGGTTGAGATGCCTGGATAAATTACGTGAAAGGATATTAGGTTAAAGGTTATTGCTTCGGTAAGCTTAAATAACAATTAGAAAAAAAATTAAAAAACTCAACGATGGAAGATACAATAGCATATATTGAATCTTATTTTCAACAAACCCTTAGCTCAGAAGAAAGGGCTGTATTTGAAACAAGATGTGAAGCAGACGAAAATTTTGCAAAAGAAGTTGCATTTTATATAGCTACCCGGCAGGTCATCCGCGAAGCGTTGTTAGAGCAAAAGGCGCAGGCATGGAAAGAAGAAGTAGCGGAAGAAGAGGACACGCCGGTTATACCGATGGGTAAGAGAAGAAGCTTTGGCAAATGGATAATGTATGCTGCGGCTGCTTGTGTATTGTTGGTTGTTTCAATGTTTTTGTTTGAAACACAAAGTTCACCACAAAGGCTTGCATCAGATTATATAAACAAGAAGTATTCAAACCTTAGCCAGGAAATGAGCGCCGACAGTGATAACATTACTAAAGGTATGGATGCATATAATCATGGAGATTACGATAAAGCTTTAACTTATTTTATTGTTGCCAAACAAAAAGATACAGCAAACAGTTATTTAAAAGCATATACCGGGCTTAGTTATTTTCAAAAGAAAGAGTATAACCAGGCTTTGAAAGAATTTGATACACTCTCTAACATGCAGGGTTTACAGAGCAATCCCGGTGATTTTTTAAAGGCGGTAACCCTGCTTGAAAGAAATGACCAGGGCGATAAAGATGAAGCCAAAAAGCTGCTGAAGAAAGTGCAGGATGAAAATGAAGATGGAAGTAAGACCGCGGGTGAGATTCTCGAGTTGAAGAAGTTGTAAAATATTTCAACATTTAATATTTATTCACTTTCTAAAAAAAACTTTATGGACAACATTACTACACAAACAATAATTGAAGGTGGAATTCTTATTACATTAATATTTATAGCCGGCGTGCTGGTTAAAATATTACGGACAGTTATAAGTATCGACAATACTGTTAAAGGTGGAAACAAAGGTGAGCATCCAATACAACCTGGATACAACCAGGAAAAAACCCGTTAAGAGAAATTTTATCACGTTTAACAGTGCGTAGTATTATGCTTCACCATTCCTCAACAGGATATGTTGGTTCTATTTTTTGCATACTATGCTTGTTACTTATTTTAAATACCGGAATAAATGCCCAATGCTTAAGTAAGCAAAGCATTTGGGACAGCACAGATGCAATTTCCACTAATGAAGATTTCTCACCTATTCAAAAATTAAAATATTTTTATGCTCTTAAAAATATAGCTGATAAATGCAATCTTGAACCTGATTCTGTTTATTCCAAACTTCTTCTGAAAATAGGAGTTATGGAAATAGAAGCAAACAAAAATTATAACACCGGATTCAATTACCTGAAGTTATCTTTAAGAATAAATACGCCTGGCAAAAAAGGGAGTTCAGCATATATTGCTGCAAGGAGTTTTTATGCTTTGGGGTATTATTATAATGAACTAGGCCTGTCGGACAAAGCTTTGAATTATTTTGATAGCACGATCGCTGTTGGAAGTACTATTCCAAACGCCGC
>Ga0206903_10048_pt1 | contig 37580 bp, 35 predicted proteins | sample Alteio_BWOrgHeat_45_FD_152959 | JGI IMG/M metagenome (GOLD analysis project Ga0206903, IMG submission 152959) | Enriched cells from forest soil in Barre Woods Harvard Forest LTER site, Petersham, Massachusetts, United States -... | ecosystem: Environmental > Terrestrial > Soil > Temperate forest >... | reverse complement strand
GGATATTGTCATTTTTGCAGCGATTTTTGGCTTTCTGGGAGCCAAGATTTTTAACAGTCTCGAAACCTGGGATGAATTCATACGGAATCCGGTGGAGTCGCTGATCTCGTTTAGCGGGCTTACTTTCTATGGAGGATTGATAGTCGCCGCCTTATCTATTTGGTATTATGCACGTAAACATAAAATTGGCTTCTGGCATCTGAATGATGCAGCTGCCCCTTCATTAATGCTTGCCTACGGTACCGGGAGAATCGGATGTCAGGTTTCCGGTGATGGCGATTGGGGAATTGTAAATAGTGCTTATGCGGTGGGTCCAAATCTGAAATCTATTCCCGCGTCAGCTCAGAATTTTCAGTCGGTAGTCAGTCGAAACAGTGATTTTTATCTGAGTCAGTTTGGGTCCACCCGGATTCCACATCTCTCCGTACAAGGACCGTCCTTCCTTCCGAACTGGCTTTTCGGATATGCCTATCCACATAACGTGATCGGTGAAGGAGTCAAAATAACCGGGTGCAACGGTCCTTATTGCAGTTATCTTCCGCTGCCTGTTTTTCCCACACCATTTTACGAAACTTTGATTTGCATAGGCTTATTTTTCCTGATCTGGTCTGTAAGGAAAAAGTTTAAAGTGCCGGGGACTTTATTTGCTTTTTACCTAATTATCAATGGTATCGAACGATTTTTCATTGAAAAAATAAGGGTGAATACCCGTTATACAATTTTTGGATTTCACCCTACCCAGGCTGAAATAATATCGACCCTCCTCATAATCGGAGGCGGATTCCTGTATTATTTTCTTAAAAAGCAGAAAACCGTGACACCAAACGCTAAACTTCCTCAAAGCTGACCGTTGGTCAGCGATCTCCCGCTTTTATCCATTTGTTCTCTTGCACCGCAACTTAATTTGATTGCCGGCGTCCCATAGCGTGGTTCATATTTTCCGGTTATCAATAAAACCAGCCTCCTAACACAATCCAAGGAACTATGTTATACTCGGTACTAATCTTTGTATTGTAATACATTAAAACTAGTACCAAGCTAAACTAACGAATCATGAAAATCATTACAACCCTGCTTTTTCTAGCTTTTTCAGAATATATAAGCGCGCAGACAGTAATCAGAGGTTCGGTTCAGGACGAAAACAATAATCCACTGGAGGCAGTAAGCATATCCCTGGTTAAAACATCTGATACTCTGGGCTATAAAAACACTATGAGCGACCGGAACGGGAAATTCAGCTTTTCTTCAGTTCCTGCCGGAAACTGGTCAGTCCGGCTGTCTGCTGTAGGTCACGAAACAGTAATTGGAACCGCCTTTACAATCATTCCGGGGTCAAAATTGATGGAATTACCTGCTTTCACCCTTAAAAAACAAAACAGTGAATTGCAGTCCGTGGCAGTCGTAGTCAAGAAACCCTTAATTGAGCAGAAAGCCGACCGGATTCTGGTAAATGTTGATGCCTCGCCTGCGAATGCCGGCACGTCTGTAATGGATGTTTTGGAGAAATCCCCCGGTGTTTCCGTTGACAAAGACGGAAATATCAGCCTGAAAGGAAAGCAGGGGGTAACGATTATGATTGATAATCGTCCGACGTATATGAATGGAACGCAACTGGCGGTCTATCTCAAAAGCCTGCCTTCCTCTTCAATCGATCAGCTGGAGATTATGAGTAATCCTTCCGCCAAGTATGATGCTGCCGGTAATTCAGGTATCATCAATATCAAAACAAAAAAGTCGAAAGCCAGGGGTTTTAACGGGTCTACCACCCTGACGTATACACAGGGTGAGTATGCGAAGCCCGGCGGAAGCCTGAATCTGAATTACCGGGAAAATAAATTCAATTTTTTCTTTAACGGCGGCTACACATACTGGCAGGGATTCCAGGAACTTGATATTAACCGGAACTATCTGGATTCGGGCAGTAAACAAATCAATTCCATTTTTACCCAGAACACCCATCTGAAATTCCTTTCACCCGAACTGAATCTAAAAATTGGCATGGATTACTTTCTCGATAGCAAAACGACGCTGGGGATCGTGCTGACCGGTTATCAGAACAACGAAACTGACAATTCCCAGAGTAATATTACATTGAAAGATGCCAACAACGTGGCGGATTCGCTGGTACAATCCGTTGGAAAAATTCATGGAATCTGGTCAAACGGAACCGTGAACGTGAATTTCAGAAGACAGTTTGATTCCAGTGGCCGGGAACTCACGGCAGATCTGGACTACATATACTACAAATCTTCCAGCGATCAGTTATTCCAGAATTATATGTATAGTCCGGATATGGAACTTCTGTCGTCGAATTCACTGAGCGGCGATCTTCCTTCCACCATCAATATTTATAGTTTCAAAACAGATTATTCACATCCTTTTCAGCATGATTTTAAATTCGAAGCCGGCCTGAAAACAAGTTTTGTTGCAACCGATAATAAGGCCAACTATTATGATGTAACGGCAGGCGATTATAATCCGGATACAACCAAGACCAACTATTTCGTATATCACGAAAATATCAATGCAGTGTATGTTAATCTGACAAAAAAATATAAGAAATGGAATTTTCAGGCGGGACTGCGTATTGAGAATACCAACTATGACGGACATCAGTATGGTAATGTGTATACCGTCGTCAATAACGATTCCACATTCAAAAAATCTTATGTAAATGCGTTTCCAACGGCCTATATTACCTATGACCTGAATGACAAAAACACCTTTAACGTGAATTTCGGACGTCGTATTGACCGACCGGACTACGGAGACCTGAATCCGTTTTTGTTTTTCCTGGATGAATACACCTATCAGGCAGGAAATCCTTACCTGCAGCCGCAAATCAGCACCAATATTGAATTATCACATACCTATAAGAGCAAACTAACGACCACCCTGAACTACAGCAATACGCAAAATTTCTTTGCAGAAACTTTTCAGCAGGAGGGTCATGCCACCATTGTCCGGCGGGGAAATATCGGAAGAAGGGAGAATGCCGGAATAGCCGTCAGCCTGAATATGCCGCTTACGAAATGGTGGAATACAACCATTTATGTGAATGCAAACTATAATCATTTTACCGGTGAACTATATGGCGAAAACCTGGATGTGGAAGCAGTAACCGGTATGGGAAATATGACGAATCAGTTCAAATTTACCAAGGGCTGGAGTGCGGAATTATCCGGATGGTACCGGACAAGTGGCATTGAAGGACAGATATATGTTCAACCCATGGGTCAGAGCACCGTTGCTATTGCCAAGCAGATTATGAAGGAAAAAGCCAGTCTGAAACTCGGCCTGAGGGATATTTTTTATACCCAACAGGTGAGGGGAACGATTGATTTCCAGCAAACACAGGCTACTTTTCATAACACGAGGGATAGCCGACAGTTAAGTCTGACTTTTAATTACCGGTTTGGCCAGGCCATCAAGGGTGCCCGGAATAACCGACACTCGGGTGGGGCTGATGACGAGTCGAACCGTTTAAAGAAGGGTGGTAACAATTAGTGTTTGGTGTTTTAGGAGAATAAAGTCCTGCCCCGGCTGAGCCGGGACAGGCTTTTTATTTTTACTTTTACATATTCAAAACAACAACATGGCTTCATTTGATATCGTAAGCAAGATAGATCCACAGACTCTTGACAATGCCGTAAACGTTACGAAGAAAGAAATTCAAAACCGGTTCGACTTTAAAGACTCTCCCGTTTCCATCGAGCTGAACAAAAAGGAAATGAAAATCGATCTCGAGGCGGCCAGTGATATGAAAATCAAACAGATTACGGATGTACTTATCAGCCGTTCGATTAAACAGGGTATTGATCCACTGGCTTATGATATGACGAAAGAGCCATATCCCAGCGGCAAAATCACCAAGAAGGAAGTGCCCGTTCGTAACGGTCTTAAACAGGAGGACGCCAAAAAGATTGTCAAGCTGATAAAGGATTCAGGCATGAAAGTTCAGGCGGCCATTATGGACGACCTGGTACGTGTGACCGGTAAAAAACTGGATGACCTGCAGGAAGTTATCCAGCTTTGCAGAACTTCCAGCCTGGGTATTCCACTTCAGTTTGACAATATGAGATCCTGAGATTTTGGATTGCCTGTAAAAAAATGCTGACATTCACACTTTTAGAGAAGCCCGGGTCAAATACCTGCTTTCAATTAAGTTTGGATTTCAACCTGTAAACCCCTAATTTTGCGCTCCCTTTCGTGCCGGGACCCAATCTAAAAAAGCACGGCTAAAATAAATTATATGAAACAGAATTTGCATCCGGAAAATTACCGACTCGTTGTATTCCGGGATATGAGTAACGGCACAAGCTTTCTTACGCGTTCGTCTGCCAATTCCCGCGAAACGATTAAATGGGAAGATGGTAATGAATACCCACTGATCAAGCTGGAAATTTCCAATACTTCGCATCCCTTTTTTACCGGAAAAAATATGCTGGTTGATACGGCCGGCCGTATTGATAAGTTCAAAAAACGTTACGAGAAAAAATCATAATTTCGATCAACTCTTACAGGATCCTCCCGGCTTAACCGGGAGGATTTTTTTTGAAACACTATTTAAGTTTAGTTTTAATCAATGAATGCCCTTTCGCTGATCGGCGGTTCTTTTGCGGATGACTTTTTCCCATTTTCATTGATTCGTTCTGTGGCCGATATCCGTTGTGGCATTCTGACGATTCGCGAAAAATGGCACCGGTATCTGCAAAACACAGAGCCATTGCTGACGGGTTTATCTGTACCTGCCAATATTCTTCCGGATGCCGGCCTGGTAAGTTCTCTTTTATCTTCCAATCCGGATTTATCATTCAGTAATTCAGTTAAACTTTTGAATCTCACAGATATACTGCGTTACAACGAAAATGAGTTCAAAAAAGATTTTAATCTCATCACATCGGGTCGGGTTTCAGCACCTGTTTCATCCACAAACAGACTCACCGGAACAAATATTTTCCTGGAACCAGGGGCCACAGTCGAACATTGTTATCTCAATTCGGGCGATGGTCCGATTTATATCGGCAAAAACGCTTTAATCATGGAAGGCTCCATGATCCGCGGACCCTTTGCCATCGGTGACAAAGGAGTTGTGAAAATGGGATCTAAAATCTATGGCACCACCACAGCAGGCCCAAACTGTGTGCTCGGCGGGGAAATTAAAAACTCGATCTTTTTCGGAAATTCCAATAAATCACATGATGGTTACCTCGGTGATTCGATCATTGGAGAATATTGCAATTTCGGAGCCGGGAGTTCCTGTTCAAATCTGAAAAACAGTCTGGGAAGAATTAAACTCTGGAATCCGCTTAGAAAGTCTTTTTTTGATGGGGGTTTGAAATGCGGCCTGATAATGGGTGACTATTCCCGGTCAACCATAAACACATCTTTCACAACGGGAGCCGTCGTAGGTATAAGTTGTCATGTATTTGGAAATGGCCTTACGCCGGGGTATCTTCCTTCTTTCAGCTGGGGATTTAATAATGAAATATACAGTTTCGATAAAGCTATCGACCATATCAGTAAATGGAAGAAGCTCAAAGGACAACAACTGGGAGATGACGAAATAAAACAATTGAAGACTATTTTTGACCATCAAAACAAACTCAAATGAGAAAACAAATTGCGGCTGCAAACTGGAAAATGAATCTGACTTATCAGCAGGGGGCTGCCTTATTACAGTCAGTACTTGCCGCCGACATCAGTTTAAAAGAAAATCATGCGGCCGTTTTTGCGGTTCCGTTTCCTTATCTGGAAATGGCTATTGATACAGTTCAGCATAAAAAAAATTATTCCATTTCAGCTCAGAACTGCTCTGATAAAAAATCGGGCGCCTATACAGGAGAGGTATCTGCTGAGATGCTTAGATCCATCGGACTGAGTTATTGCCTGGTCGGACATAGCGAACGCCGTGAATATTTTGGAGAAACTAATCCTGTGCTTGCTGAAAAACTGAATTTATGCCTGGCGAATGGGATCACACCCATCTTTTGCTGTGGTGAGGCGTTGAAAACCAGAGAACAGAATCAACAGGATTCTTTTGTAGAACAGCAATTGCGGGAGTCGCTTTTTCATATGTCTGCCGATGACTTATTAAAAATTGTAATCGCCTACGAACCTATCTGGGCCATTGGCACCGGCAAAACGGCGAGCACGGAACAGGCGCAGGAAATGCACGCTCATATCCGGTCGGTTTTGATAAATCAATATGGCAAATCAATAGCGGAGCAGATTTCCATATTATATGGCGGCAGTGTGAAAGCAAATAATTCCAGAGAAATATTTACTTCAAAAGACGTGGACGGGGGTCTGGTAGGCGGGGCGTCCCTTATTGCCGCTGAATTTATCGAGATTATTAAATCGTTGAAATAAATTGAAAATTTGAGAAACAGCAACCTCATTCTGCATCATATTATCTACCGGGGTCTGTATTTTTTTTCAGTTCTGCTTTTAAATATATGTATCGCCCGCTTTTTTGCAGCTGAAAAAAGCGGACAAATATTCTACACCGTAAATAACCTGACTCTTATCCTGTTGTTGGTAAGTGTCAGTCTTGAATCCGGCACTGCGTATTATATTTCTGCCGGGAGCCTTGAGACATCTGCCATTGCCCGGTTTTGCTTTATTTGGGCTACGGCCGCGTCGTTGGTCGCAGTGGCAGTATGGTGGTCTGTTCTCTATTTTTCACATTCAGTCTATCTGGGAAATACCGGATTTCTATTCGCCAGTTTTCTTTTCATAGCCGGTGTTTTATATACATCGTATTTCACGGCTTTATTTTATGCCAAAAAGGAATTTGGTCTCCCGAATAAGATCCTTTTCTTTGTTAACATACTGCTGGTCGTTATATTAATTCTCGGAAAATTTTATCTGTCTATCCGGGATCATTTCATTCTGATTTATTTTTCCAGCTTTTTTCTGCAGGGTCTGTTGATGAATATTTTCTTTTTCCGGCAACAATATTCCACCGGCAGACCATTTATGCCTTCCAATCAGATCTTAAAAAAAATAATGCTTTATTCACTGGCGGCCCTGGTCGCCAACCTGATTTATTTTCTGGTAAACCGGGTTGATTATTGGTTTGTGGAATATTTCTGTTCTGCAAAAGATCTCGGAAATTATATCCAGGCCTCCAAGCTCGGACAAATGCTGCTCATCCTTCCCGGAATCCTCGGATCCACTTTGTTCCCTATCTTTTCTTCTCAAACAAAAACAGGTAATACATTTGAACTGGCCGCCACTATCCGGACGCTTCTGTGGATAAATAGCGGTATTTGTATAATGATCATTTGTTTCGGCTGGTATGTCTTTCCGCTGGTTTTTGGTGTTTCCTTCAAAAATATGTACTTACTGTTTCTCTTTTTGATTCCGGGCATTTTAGCAATTACCATGAATTATCCTATGGCTGCCTGGTTTTCAGCAGGCAAACGAATTGGCATTAATACCAGGGGAGGACTTATCGCGTTATTAGTTATTTGCGCCGGTGATCTGTTCCTGCTTCCCCGTTATGGAGTTCGTGCGGCTCCCGTTATCAGTAGTATAGGCTTTATGTGCTTTTATTTTTACACCATTTATCAGTATCGAAGAGAATATGCAGTACCCTGGAAAGATTTTGTAATTTTCCGAAAATCCGATTTGGCCATTTTGCGCGAGTCTATTACATCCAAAATCCGGAACCTTTCTTCTGAAGATACCATTATCCCAAATTCATCCACATGAAGAAGGTGCTTTGGCTGGCAAGTTGGTATCCAAATGAAGCGGACCCTTTCTCCGGTGATTTTATCAAAAGAATGGCAGAAGCGGTCTCTGCCGATCAGCCTGTAAATATCATTTTCGTTGGAAAGCAGCCGGACAAAAATCCTCTTGACAGCTATGAAAAATCGAATATTGAAAAAACAAAAGCTTCGTTAAGTGAATTCATAGACTACTATCCGTCTGCAGGGGTTGGGCTGGGCGTATTATCGAAAATAAGTTCGTTGTATGCCTATTTTAAATCACATTTAAAAATCATCCGTGAATTCCGGAAAAATAATGAATTGCCGGATATCGTTCATGTGCAGGTAGCTATGAAGGCGGGTTTGGTTGCTCTTTATCTGAAATGGAAATATAAAATTCCCTTTGTACTCACAGAGCATTGGTCAGGATACTATGAACAGTCGCGGGACAGCCTATTCAGGAAATCGTTTCTGGATAAATACCTGACAAGAAGAATCTTAAAACATGCTGCTCTGGTATTGCCTGTGAGTGAAGATCTCGGGCGTCAGATTAATCACTATTGGGCTCACGTCCCATTTCAGAAGATCCCGAATGTTGTAAATACGCGTTTTTTTTCCTTCCCGGAAAATCAACCACCGGATGAATTCCGGTTCATCCATGTTTCCACTCTTTTATTTCCAAAGAATATTGAGGGAATTATTCGCTCTTTCGGGGAATTGCTGAAACAGGGTTTCCGGGCCGAACTGGTGTTTGTCGGGCCGGTGAATCCGGGACTTAATGATATCCTGGCAGCCCTGCCGGAAACGCGGGATAAGATTCAATTTACGGGAGAGGTATCTTATGAACGGGTAAGCATGGAGTTAAAAAAATCCTCGGCACTTGTAATGTTCAGCTTTTACGAAAATATGCCGTGTACGATTCTGGAAGCACTTTGCACGGGTCTTCCGGTTATCGCATCGCGGGTGGGCGGAATTCCTGAACTGATTCAAAAAGAGAATGGAATACTTGTACAACCCGGAAATGAAGATGAGTTAACAAGCGCCATGAAAAATGTTATCCTGCATTATCACCAATATGATAAGGAAAAGATCAGCCGGGATGCGGTTGAATTCTATTCTTACGAATCGATCAGTAAAAAAATCAGGCAGGTTTATCAGTCTGTTTTGGAAAACGGATAATTACCGGTGCTCGGTATACACATTGGCGGGCAAAATATTCCCAAGTGTTTTTAATTGAAGTGCAGACAGGACCGGAAGATCTCCGACCCCGATCGCGTCCTCCAGCTGCGCAGGGGTTCGGATGCCGATAACTGCCGAACAGACTGCTGGTTCTTTAAGAACAAACCGAACAGCCATTTGAAATGGCGTTTGTCCTCCACCGGAAATATTTCGGATACCAACGGCCGCTTCATTTACCTGTTCAGCAGAATAACCAAGATAGGATAGAGGCGGTTTTGAAAGCAGCAAACCTTTTGCAATAGAACCCCTTGTCAGAACGCCCACCTGGTTTTGAGCTAAAAAAGGAAGCATTTCTTCCTCCGGACGACGGTCAAGTAAACTGTATTGCATCATCACACTGACAATGGAAGAACGATTTACATATTCCCTGATTACATTCGGGCGGATGGATGAAATGCCATAAAAGCGGATTTTCCCTTCCTGTTTCAGTTGTTCAAATGCCTGGATGATATCATCGATGGGGTCCTGGAGAGTACCTCCATGTAACTGATACAAATCAATGTAATCTGTCTGCAGGCGTCTAAGACTCTCTTCTACAGTGGAAAGAATATAGTTTTTCGAAGGTTTCCAATCCCAGCCCGAGCCATCTGCCCTCCATTTGTTACCTACTTTGGTTGCGAGAATAATCCGGTCTCTTTTCCCCCTGAAAACCTGGCCCAGCAGGGTTTCGTTTAGTCCCTGCTGATACATATCGGCCGTATCGAAAAAATTGATCCCGGCATCCAGGGCCCGAAGTAAAATCGTATGGGTTATCGGGTTGTTTAATTCGAGCGACATCGTTCCAAATCCTATGCGGCTGATTCTTAAATCCGATTTTCCTAAAAAGCAATAGTCCATCGTTCAAAATTAGTTATCAACATGTGTTTAAAGTCTGTCGATTCGCATTATTCCTATCTTCTCATTTTCCTGCCACTGCGTTAAAACCAGCCCCGGAGACCCGTGTTTTTTGCGTACCTTCGCGGCTCCTCAAAATCGAAGGGAAGCACCCATGAAGAATATCCGGAATTTCTGCATTATCGCCCATATTGACCATGGTAAATCAACCCTGGCAGACAGACTCCTTCAAATTACTCATACGATCAGTGATCGCGAAATGATGGACCAGGTATTGGACGATATGGATCTGGAGCGTGAAAAAGGGATTACCATTAAAAGCCATGCCATTCAGATAAATTATTCCCAGAACAATCAGGATTATATTTTAAACCTTATTGACACACCGGGTCACGTGGACTTCAGCTATGAAGTAAGCCGGGCACTGGCTGCCTGTGAAGGCGCTCTCTTACTTGTGGACGCGTCACAGGGTATTCAGGCCCAAACCATATCAAACCTGTATCTGGCAATTGAAAATGACCTGGAAATTATTCCGGTAATCAATAAAATTGATATGGATGGTGCCATGGTCGAAGAGGTTACGGACCAGATCATTGAACTGATCGGATGTAAAAAAGAATCCATCCTGCTGGCCAGCGCCAGAACCGGCCTTGGAGTGGAAGCCATCCTGGAAGCCATTGTAGAGCGCATACCTCCGCCGAAAGGAAACCGGGATATTCCCCTTCAGGCACTGATCTTCGACAGTGTATTCAATTCCTTTCGTGGAATCATCGTTTATTACCGGATTCTAAACGGCGTTTTGAAAAAAGGCGACAAAATACGGTTCGTATCCACTGAACAGGAATATTTCGCAGATGAGGTCGGAATCTTAAAACTCGGTCTGGTACCTAAACCGGAGGTTAGTGCCGGCGATGTCGGATATATCATTACTGGAATTAAAAATGCCAAAGAAGTAAAAGTCGGAGACACCATCACGCTGAGCTCCAACCCCAATCCACAGATGATTCAGGGGTTCCAGGAAGTGAAGCCCATGGTATTTGCAGGCATTTTCCCGGTCCTGACCGAAGATTTTGAAGAGTTACGGGACTGTATGGATAAACTCCAGCTAAATGATGCATCTCTTACCTATGAACTGGAAACATCCCAGGCTCTTGGCTTTGGTTTCCGTTGTGGTTTCCTGGGGATGCTGCATATGGAAATTATCCAGGAACGCCTGGAAAGGGAATTCAATCAGACCGTCATAACCACGGTTCCAAACGTTAGTTTTATCGCCCATTCAACAAATGGAGCGACCATAATGGTAAATAATCCTTCGGAAATGCCCGATCCTACCCGAACCGACCGGATTGAAGAACCTTATATCCAGGCCCAAATCATTACCAAGCCTGAATACATTGGAAATATCATTACTTTATGTTTAGGTAAGAGAGGTATACTTTTGAATCAGAACTATTTAACTCCTACAAGAGTTGAACTGCATTTTGAAATGCCGCTTACAGAAATCGTATTTGATTTTTATGATAAACTGAAAAGCCAGACACGCGGATATGCGTCCTTTGATTATCACCCGATAGGATATCGGGATGCCGATATCGCCAAAATGGATATTTTATTGAATTCTGAAAAAGTGGATGCTCTGAGTGCGCTGATCCATCGGAGCCGTGCAGCAGACTTTGGCCGGAAACTTTGTGAAAAACTGAAGGAACTTTTACCCCGCCAGCAATTCCAGATTGCCATACAAGCGGCCATCGGTTCTAAAGTAATCGCCCGTGAAACAATCAGTGCCCTGCGCAAAGATGTAACAGCCAAATGTTATGGTGGTGATATCTCCAGAAAAAGGAAACTTCTTGAAAAACAAAAAGAGGGAAAGAAACGCATGCGCCAGGTAGGAAATGTAGAAATCCCGCAGGAAGCGTTTCTCGCTGTACTAAAACTGGACGAATAATAGGCAAGTATGGGAGTATGAGAGTATGGGAGTGAAATACTTTAACATCACACTCTTATACTCTTATACTCCTATACTCTTATACTCTAATTCCTGCTTCCTATTTTTTCCGGTTTTTATCCGACTGCTGTTTCAGTAATTCCTCATTAACAGCCCCGTCATCACTTAGAATTTTCTTTTCTGTTGGAAACTGTCCTTCCTCCAGTGTGGAGTTAAATACCTTGGGCACGTGCAGCCATTGACCGTTTTGCCAGACGAATCCTTCATAGTCACCATCTGGAACAAATGTTTCCCTGCGGTTTGGTTCATCCGTCTCCGAAATCAGGTGATCGTATACAATCATATTCATAGACGAATCGTAGTTGAACGTCGTGGTTGCTTCTTTTTTATATTCCAGGTAAAATCGCAATACGGGTACTTTATTAGCCTTGGCAGAATCATTCTTAAATGAAAAATACGGTCCTCCGAATACAGGCTGCCCGGCATCATTAAAAGTCAGCACATCCATCCATTTTTTATTGCTGTTTATGGTGAAATCATCATAACCGAGCAGGGTATATATATTTTTCCCATTGAAGGTCTTCTGAATAATGCGGTAATATATTGCACCTATCCAGTTATTGGCAGTGCGAACCGAATCATATGGCTTTTTGGTAAACATGGATACGTCATGCAGCGGGAACAATTTCAACGACCCATCTGTCGTACGCATCTGAATGGCGCCCCTTTGAAGAAATACATAAGCGTCTTTTTTTATCTGCCAGGTAAAGATCCGGAAACTGCTGTCGGGGGCATAAAGTTTGGAAATCGTTTGCAGGGAATCAAACGGAAAATAAAATGAATTGGGGAATTTTAAGGATCTGACCAAAATACGGATAAAGAAACTGTCAGCCCGGAAACGCTGACTCGGTTCTTCCGCATTCACGATATTATACGCATAGATTTTCAACGAATCCTGCTGCAATTCCAGCTGCTTTGATTCCTGTACAGAATACCGTTTGCCCGTTGCAGACTGTGCACAAGCCCCCAGAGAAATCAGGCATAACGGCAGACCAATAAGAAAATATTTTTGCAGGGTCATGGACTTATTTTAGATTCCATACACAATTTACAAGGAAGATCATGAACTCCCGGTAAACAAAGGATTTCTTTCAAAATTTTATGATTTCATCAATGCCCGGGCAAATTCATTCAGGTTTTCGTAGTACAGATCAATGAAGTCATGGGGCAAATCCTGGTCAGGAGAGGTGGTCCTCAGGAATACGGTTTTCATGCCGGCGTTTCTGCCGAAAAGCATATCACTCATATTGTTTCCTACCATCAGTGATTTCTTCAAGTCAATTTCCGGAAAATCCACCGCGGCCTGTAAGGCCATTCCCGGATTTGGTTTGCGGCAGGGGCTGGTAGCATCTGCATCCAGGCAAAAATAAATCCGGTCAATTTTCCCGCCTTTTTCTTCAATTTTCTTTTCCATATTCTGATGAATATTTTCCAGGTCCGGGATCGTCATCAGACCCCTTGAAATTCCCCGCTGATTGGTTACGAGTATCAGTCGTTGAAACCGGATGTTAAAATAAGCGATATGCTCCGGCGTCTGAGGATAGAAAATAAATTCATCCCAGTTCCGGACATAAGTTCCCGGATTTTCATAATTAATGACTCCGTCCCTGTCCAGGAACAATGTCCAGCTTTTATCTATTTTTGAAAGATCAAACATGATAATCAGTCTTCGACCAGGATTTAATAGCCAGTTTTTTATTCACCAATTGCACGGCTCAATGCACCCGGCAATTCTTTTTGTGCCCGCTGATAATCCTCCGGAATGCCAATATCAATAAAATAGCTGTCAGAAACCATCGCCATTATTTTATCCCTTCCATATTCTTTTTCAAGATAATCCTTCTCAAATGAAAAAACGGGCGGGAATGATTTCTGCAGGAACTGCTGCGCCGAAAGCGCATATACGCCGCCGTTAATGAGGCCCTTTTGCTGCCATTTTTTTTCACTGAACCCCATGATGGAATTTTCCGGGCCGATGCTTACCACTCCATAGCGGTCAAATTCGGTCATGGGTTTTAATGCAAGAGTACACAACGCATGCTGCTTATGCTGCATTTCGGCCAGGGCAGAAAAAGGAGCCGCAAAAAAAGTGTCGGCATTGAGCACAATAGAATGCATTTCTGAAATCTGCCTGCAGGCCTTATATATGGCTCCCCCGGTGCCCAATGGCTGATCTTCAATGGAAAAAATATAGGATCCGATCGGCAAATATTCTTTTACAAAAGCCTCAATCAGTTCTGTTTTATAACCGAGAGCAAAAATAAATTTTTCAATCCCCTGTTGGCCTGCATAATCCAGGAGGTATGCAAGAAAGGGCTTTCCTGCAACGGGTGCCAGGCTTTTGGGAAGATCGGCAACCACAGATTTCAACCGAGTTCCAAGACCACCGGCCAGAATGATTGCCTCTCTGATCATCTGTTTCAGGATTTAAAATATTCCCTTTCCACCAGTTCGCATACTATATGACCCAGCAGGATATGGGATTCCTGAATGCGGGGCGTATCTGTGGATGGCACATTGAAGAGGTAGTCGGAAAGTAACTTCATTTTACCGCCGCTTTCACCTGTAAATCCAATCGTGATAACATTCATTTGCCTGGCCGTTTCAAATGCATTAACAATATTTCCGGAGTTACCGGATGTGGATAATCCAACCAGTACGTCACCCGGATGTGCAATACCACGGATCAGGCGGGCATATATTTCGTTATAACTATAGTCGTTCGCGACGGCTGTCAGATAGGACGTATTACAATGAAGCGCTTCTGCGGGAAGTGCGAGGCGATCAGTATAAAACCGTCCGGAAAATTCAGCAGCCAGATGTTGTGCATCCGCCGCACTTCCACCATTTCCGGCAAAATAGACCCGGCTGCCGGATTTAAAACATTTTACAATCACATCAACTACGTCACTGGTTGTTTGCAATATCCTTTCGTCCGTTAAAAGCTTTTCTTTTACGGCAATGGATGCGCTGATTGTTTTTTTTATATGGTCGATCATACAATAAGTTTAAATGGTCCAGGTAGTCAGACCATGATCTACAAACTGATAGGATTTGCAATGGCCGCCAAATTCACTGAGTTTCGCCATGACCTCGAATTTCGAATTACCCGGACAATAAAATATCATGAATCCACCACCGCCTGCGCCGGATATTTTTCCCCCGGTTGCGCCCGCTGCCTTCGCCCCCAAATAAATTTCCTCCATCCGGTCGTTCGAAATGCCTTCCGCCATGAGGCGTTTTTGTTGAAATCCGAAATCCAGTATCTCACCAATCTCATGCAGCCGGCCTTTGAGCAGAGCTTCCTTCATGCGTTGCGACTGCTGTTTCAACTGATGCATTGCTTCGATGGAAGCCGATTTTTTATCCAAAACATTCTGACTCTGGCGGGTGATGATTTTGGCCGACTCGCGATTTGTCGCTGTATAATAAAGCAGCAGGTTGTTTTCGAGTTCAAACAAATATTGCTGCTTTACGCGAAGCGGATTAACGATCACTTTTCCTTCACCGAAAAACTCCATATAATTTACGCCGCCAAATGTGGCTGCGTACTGATCCTGTTTCCCGCCCGCCATTTTCAAATCATTGCGCTCGATCTCATACGCCAGGTGCGCAATATCATATTCGCCCAGAGGGAGTTTCAGCATTTCTGCAAAAGCACCCACGATGGCAACTACCAGTGTGGACGAAGTTCCAAGACCGGATCCGGCAGGTGCATCTACGAATGTAGATAATTTGAAGCCGGGAGGCATTCCGGTATATTGTTTCCGAATCCGGTCGTAAACACCTTTATGCAAATCAAGAACACCGTTAAATTCAACGGGTGATCCTTTGCTGATGATTTGTTTTGTTTTATAATCTATGGATTCGAAGTGAACCTCTTCTGAATCATTGACCTCGATATTAGCGTAGGCATATAATGAAACCGTGGCATTAAGAATAGCGCCTCCATACAGGTCACTGTAAGGGCTAACATCCGTGCCACCTCCGGCCAGTCCGATCCGCAGGGGAGCTTTACTTCTGTATATCATGGGATAAGCCAAGAATGGTATTTACCAGGTTTTTCCAGGAATATTTTTTCTTTTCGTTGCGAAGATGAGGAATAAAATACTGTTCTCCTAATTCGTAAAAATGCAGGATAGCGCTGGCCAGTGAACCCGGTTCTGCTTCTGCTACCAACCCGGTTTCCTGGTGCAAAACCTGTTCCGCAAAGCTACCCGCATTTGACACAATCATCGGCTTTTCAAAATGATACGCAAGGGGTGTAACTCCGCTCTGAGTGGCATGGCGATAAGGCTGAACAATGGCGTCTGCCGCGCATAGATAATACCTTACTTCTGAATCAGGAATGAAATCCGTTTTCAGAATCAGCTGCTCCCTGATTTTTAATTCCTCAATGAGTTTTTGATAGGGAGACTTATCCTCGTAAAATTCTCCGGCAACCAGTAGCCGGATCCCGGATTCCCGGATTCCCGGTTCAGCCATGGCCCGTAGCAGAATGTCCAGTCCTTTGTACGCACGGATAAAGCCAAAGAATAATATGATTTTATCTTTTTGCCCAATATCCAATTGCATTTTCCGGTTTAAGAACTGTCTGGCTGATTCACCGGATATGATCTCGCCGAAATTATCATATAACGGATGGAACACCCGTTTGGCAGGTTTTGTTTTTTCAAATTGCCGCAAATCATCCATCACCGTCTCACTCATAGTCACAAAAGCATCGCAGGATTTGAGAAAATATTTTGTGAACGGCCGGTCGCCCGGTCGCTTTTCGTGCGGGAGAATGTTGTCAGTGATGGCAATTATCTTTGTTGTGTGATTCCGTTTTACCCTTCTCAAAATAGTTCCCAGTGCAGGGCCCATAAAGGGTAGCCAATAACGTACTACGATCAGATCAGGCGCATTCTTATTGAGCCGGTTACCGATGGAAACCCAGTTTAATGGGTTAACAGAATTAATGACTGAATGAATTTCAATATCAGCCGGCTGCGGATCAGAAGAATACTGCGTCGTCCCGGGAAAAAGGAATCCGGGATACTGGAGTGAAAATGAATAAATGGAACATTCATGTCCGTCTTCCAGGAAAGCTTTGCAGAGTCGCTGGTCAAATGTCGCCAGTCCACCGCGCAGAGGCCACGCTGGTCCGATAATGATCACTTTCATATGCCCGCTCTCTTTTCAACCAGGTATGCATTACGGTTTGGGGAATTCCTCGAGATCAGTTCGGCGATAAAACCGGTAACGAAAAGCTGGGTTCCGATTATCATCAGCAGAAGAGCCACAAAAAACAAAGGCCTCTGTGTAAATCCCGTTTTATCAAAAAAGAATTTTGAAATAAAAAGATAAAACGAAACGATGAAACCAAACAGAAAACAAAATATACCCCATGAACCAAATAAATGCATGGGTCTTTTTCCGTATTTGCCGACAAATAAAATCGTTGCCAGGTCCAGGCCGCCAGTAATTAAACGCCCGACGCCAAATTTTGAGACCCCATACTTCCGGGCGTGGTGTTCAACCACTTTTTCGCCAATTTTTTTGAAACCCGACCATTTGGCAATCAATGGGATATAACGGTGCATTTCACCATAAACTTCAATGCTTTTTACCACTTTATGACGGTATGATTTCAGACCACAATTGAAGTCGTGCAGTTTGATTTTTGATACTTTAGAAGTAACCCAGTTAAAGAAACGGGATGGAAGGGTTTTCGAGAGGGGATCGTGACGCACTTTTTTCCACCCGCTTACGAGGTCATAACCGCCCTCTGATATCATCTGATACAGAGCCGGTATTTCGTCCGGGCTGTCCTGCAGGTCCGCATCCATCGTTATCACCACATTACCATGACAGGTTCTAAACCCTTCGTTAAGGGCGGCGGATTTACCATAATTCCGCTGGAAGCGGATGCCTTTAATACAATCGTTCTGACTATGCAATGTTTCAATCACCTTCCAGGAAGAATCTGTACTGCCATCATCCACCAGGATCACTTCATAAGTAAACCTGTTGGCATCCATAACACGTTTGATCCAACTGGTTAATTCAGGAAGAGATTCTTCTTCATTTAAAAGAGGCACTATAACGGATACATCCATGCTATTATATCTTGGTTTCTGTCTGAATTGGCTTTTTTCTGCGTAAAATGGCTGCAAAAATAAACCCGAAGACGCTGTCAACAACAACAGCGGTTCCAAATCCTTTCACCAGGCCCGACGGTTTGGTCTCTTCAGTAATTGATTCAATGCCTTTCATTTGCGTGTCGATATCCTTATCCGCCAATCCTTTTTGATGAAAATAACTTAGTGATGATGCACGGAAATGACTGGCAAATCCAGGGTCTGCGAATTTCATATAAATGAAAACAAACAACACATAGACCAGTTCCAACAGCAGAATAGCTATGAAGATGCTTTGAAATATTTCCCGCATCTCGGCAAAACCACCCAGCTCTTTTCTTCTGTCCAAGCCGCATAAAAAAAGCGTAATTAATATGATTAAATAAGAAGACTCGCTAAATGAAAAATAAGATGCCGGGTTAGAGCTGAAATATTTAAACCTGCATAAAAGCAAAATGGCATATAACACACCGCCAATCAATCCGAAACGCAGTCCAACTGAATACTTAGATACCGGGTGCATATATTATTTTAACAACACTTAAGGATTGTCCTGAAAAATAGTCGGAACCGGTTCGCCTTTCTTTGTAAAAGCCCCACCCAGTAATGCTCCGATCGTACCAAAAAAAAGCTCGGCTAAAAATGTAATCAGGGCGATGGGAATGGGTTGCATAAATTTCTTTGTCATGTTCACTCCCTGATCGATCTGCTCTTCAGAAAGACCTCCCTTTGCTTCCAGGTCGGAACGCGTTTTTAACAGGACCTGATCTACGAATTCCGGGAATATTAAGTAAAAGGAGATCAAAGAATAAACAACCATCAGAATGGAGACGACCAGGGCAATTTTAAATCCATATCCAAAAACTTTTCCAAATGTCACACCATCTGTCTGTGCTTTACCATACTGTATACAGAAGTAGATCAGCATAGTAATCAGTACTATGGTGGAAATCCATTTGAACCAGGATTCAAAGCGAAGATGGGCAAACCCGCCAATCAGGTCAATCACCATCAACAGTAATGAAATGATTAGTCCTTTTCCAATGTAGTCAGTTGATTTTTTTTTCATAACGGCTGTTTTTTATAAATAATCAGGAATTCAAGTGTAGTTTTCCTTTTGTTATAATTCCGACGGCCCTGCCGGTAAATGATTTACCATGAAAGGGGGAATTTCTGGACTTAGAAACCGATTTGTTCAGATCGAAGGTCCATTTTGTTGCCGGGTTGAATAAAGTAAGACTACCCGTACTGCCTTTTTCTATGGTTGACGGACTAAGACTGAATATCCTGCGGGCATTTCCACCGAACAGAGCAAATATCCTTTCAGCCGGTAAGTCCGGAAATAAAGTCTGTACGACTGCATAAGCCGTTTCTAACCCCGCCATGCCGAATTTTGCGTTTTCAAATTCCAGAATCTTACTGTCATATTCATGCGGCAAATGATGCGATGCGATACAATCGATGGTTCCGTCGAGCAGCGCTTCCTTCAATTGCGAAACAATTGCCCTGGGTCTGAGCGGGGGATAAACTTTCAGATTGGTATCATAATCCACCAGGTCATCATCGCTGAATAAAAGATGGTAAGGGGTTACAGAACAGGAAATATCTGTTCCGGAATCCTTTCCACGCCGGATATATTCCAGGGATTTGGGTGAAGTGACGCCGGTAAAATGAATGCGTGAGCCGGTATATCGGGCCAGTTTTATATCCCTGGCAATAATGAGTTCTTCTGACATCATGGGTTTTCCTGGCAGACCCAACTGCGTGGAGACGATGCCTTCATGAATCAATCCATTGGGAGAAATGCTTGTATCGTCCGGAATTTGAATGATGACTCCCTTAAAAGCTTTAACGTATTGCAAAGCTTTAACGAGAACTCCGGACGACTGAACCGGACTTAGGCCGTCAGCAAAGGCCACAGCACCGCTTTTTTGCATATCGTACATTTCGGCGAGATGGCGGCCTTCCAGGTTTTTAGTTATAGCCCCAATGGCATGGATCGTAACCGGAAGCCCCCCGTTGCGATGTTGTATAAACTCTACCTGCGATTTATTGTCCGTCACCGGCTTAGTATCCGGTATCAGGAATACATCGGTAAAGCCGCCGGCTGCTGCCGCAGCGGAACCGGTTTCCAGTGTTTCTTTGAACTCGTATCCGGGATCAGCAAAGTTTGAAAAGATATCTACCCAACCCGGGCTGATGGTGAGACCTTTCTGCTCAACGACTTCAGCCGCCTCTTCAGAAATGGACGCTGCAATTTCCCGGATCGCGCCTTTTTCAATTAAAATGTCCTGGATGGTTCCGTTATGGGAAGAGAGGGGATCAGTAATGCAAGCCTGTTTAATTAGCAGCTTCATCTATAAGGAATTGCGCGAAGATACGGGATACGGGTGAATTCATTTTCGGGCAATACTTTTTTATCTTAAATTTGCTGCCGCCGTTGACGGACCTCGGGACGTAGCGCAGCCCGGTAGCGCGTTTGCATGGGGTGCAAGAGGCCGCTGGTTCGAATCCAGTCGTCCCGACCAAGAAACAAAAACCTTTGCATAGCGAAGGTTTTTGTCATTTATGGGTATCCTCCCGGGTTTTCAGGATTTCAGCTTCACCCTCATGACAAACGATTTACAGGTCATATAAAGCATATTGTGAGAGGGATCCAGGAAACAGTTTGAGGTTTGCTGGCCCGTGTAAATTCTCGCGATGACTTTGCCGGCTGGGTTAAATACCCAAACACCACCCGGACCGGTGGCAAAAATGTATCCTTTGGAATTTATTTTCATACCGTCGGGGTTGCCGGTTAGCTTTCCTTCCTCTTCAGTTACCCGGTAAAACAGGGAATCACTGGCTTCCAGGCCTTCCTCATTCAATTTAATTTTGATCCATTCTTTGTGTTCGTTATCTGAATTGGATATGTACAAATATTGATTGTCGGGAGAAAGCGCTATACCGTTTGGATATGATATCTTATCGGTTACCAGTTGAACTTTACCGCCGGGCTTTATACAGAACACTCCCTGAAAGGATAATTCCTTCGAGCTGTCGTGAATCCCGTGCTCCAGTCCATAAGGCGGATCCGTAAAATACAAATTTCCATTCGCTGCATAAACCAGGTCATTGGGACTATTGAACTTTTTTCCTTCATATAGCGACGCGATTGATTCATAGTCCGGCCCGGCTTCATTCAGGGATGGCTTCATACGGGCGATCTGCCGGTTGCCCTGTTGACATAAAACCAGTTTTCCATTATTATCAATCACCAGACCGTTCGATCCGGGCTCTTTTTCTTTTGGAACTGTACCGGTATATCCTGAAGGCTCCAGAAAAACGGTTGCTCCTTTTCCTTCATTCCATTTATAAACCCGGTTAGCAGGCACGTCTGAAAAAAGAAGATAGTCCCCTTCCTTTACATACACCGGACCTTCCGACCATTTATAACCGGATGCAATTATTTCAATAACCGACGAGGAATCGAGCAGAGCGAGGGCTTCATTATCGAGAATCCGGATAAACCCCGCAGAATCCCTGACGGTTTCAACTGAAGTTGTGTCTTCTTTTTTTCCCGTTGATGACAAATGATTGCATGACTGAATGGCTGCCACAATCAAAAGAACCGATAATAACTTTTTGTTCTTCATTGGTAATTCTTTATAAAAACTGGCTGGCAATTTTACATTGTCCTTTAACGAGCATATCGTCTGCGTTCAGATAATGAATTTCCCCATTTACACCGATTGTCCGGAGAGCAATAAGATAGGCGTTTTTCAATTGCTGACCGCAAACCAGGTAAATGGAACAACTTGCTTCTGAAAGTTCTTTGAGTTCAGCGCCAATTAACAATCCGCTCAGGTATTGATAATTGCCTGCCGGGTTCACCTGTTTAATTAATTTTCTTACACGAACGCTGAAAATAGTATTTAACAGATTGCCCTTTATTCCCGATTGCACACCTTCGGTAAATGGAATCTCATCCATTTCCTTCTTCGGTCCGTCGCGCAATATACTTTTTTCAGCCAGCAGGTTAAATAATTCCCCGGTCATATATGTTTTAAAATACAGACCCATCCTGTTTTCTACAAATACGTGTTTGGAATGTGTGCCGGGGAAAATAAAGATTTTCTCCCTGTCATCGGACACTTCGCAACCCAGCAACATGGTTTCTTCCCCGCGCATGATATCATCGTCTGTTTGAAAGCCGGAAATAATATACAGTGTATGGGAGAAATCCCGGTCTGCTTCGATTTGCTGAACGATAAACCGGGATGGGTTCCAGGTGAATGGAAATTTCTGGTAAGGCAGCTCTTTAAAACCAATGGAAGAAGAAGCCATGCCGGAAAGAAAAATGGGCAGGCTTTTATCAATGTCTCCCGGTAGCTGGTTGATTGACAAAATGAGTTTCTTTCTATAGAATTGAATTCTTTCTGACTCCGGTTTGTCCGCCTCAACCCATTGCCGGTATGTTTCTGCGATCCCCTCATCTGATTGCATTTCAGCGGAAACCTGGTTCCTCACGCCGTCGAACAGCCGAAGCCGGAAGGATGAGTTTCCCCAATCGCAACTAAGAAATGATTTCATGCCGGATGCGCTTATTTGATCTTTGATAATGCGACCCTTACCTGTTCCGTTATTTTGCCAAATTGTCTCGCTGCTATTAATTCGCCCGTTGCTAGCCAGGAGCCTCCAACTGCAATTACATTTTTCAGACTCAGGTAATCTGTGATATTATTTATTGAAACGCCGCCCATCGGAATAAACTGAATTTCCAATTGCACATAGGCAGACCGGATAGCATTTAAAAAAGTAACGCCACCCAACTGGCCAGCCGGAAATAATTTCAAAATTTTAAACCCCATTTCGGCGGTCAGCTCTATTTCCGACGGTGTCATGACTCCCGGTATAAACGGGAAATGGTGCTTCATTGCATTTTTACAAACAGAGGGGTTAAAACCAGGCGCCAATCCGAACTGGGCACCTGCATCAATCGCCTGTGACATTTGAGTATCAGATAACAGGGTACCTGCACCCACATGCATCTCTGGGAATTCTCCCCGGATCATGCTGATCGCCGTGGCAGCCACCCCGGTACGAAAGGCAACTTCCATCACACGCAGACCGCCGGCGAAAATGGCTTCCGCTACCGGCAGTACTTCATCCGGAGAATAAAATGTAACTGCCGGTAGTATTTTTTGCTGTAAAGCAGCATGTAATAAATCGCTGTTCATTTTACCTGCCATTTTTGACATTGGAAAAGGCATGGATTATCCGGGGACATAAATGTAGTTTTTAAATCAACAGGTAATTTGGCTAAAACATGTATTAAATTGAGATGCCTTGCAGTAAGCCCAACACCCATAGTCCTAAATTACCATTATGACCAAAATATTCGTAATCGGGAGTGCCAATACAGATATGGTCATAAAAACCGATCAGCTGCCCAAGCCGGGTGAAACAAAACTGGGTGGTCATTTCTTTATGAATGCAGGGGGAAAGGGAGCCAACCAGGCGGTTGCAGCAGCCAGGCTGGGCGGAAATGTAACATTGATTGCCAAACTGGGAAATGACATCTTCGGCAAACAAACTATTGCGGCCCTTAACAGTGAAAACATTCAGACCGGGTATATATTTATTGATGATCAGTCGCCTTCGGGCACCGCCCTGATTATGGTAAACGAAGAAGGGGAGAACTGCATCGCGGTAGCTCCCGGTGCAAATGCGAATCTGCTCCCGCCGGATATCGATAAAGTGAAAAAGTTTTGTGAAGCGGCCATCATTTTAGTACAGCTGGAAATTCCACTGCAAACCATCACCTATATTGCAAAAACGGCTAAATCAAACCGACAAAAACTGATCATTAACCCGGCTCCTGCACAAAAACTCGGGAATGATTTGCTGGATGGGCTGTACCTGATAACCCCAAATGAAACAGAAACACATGTATTAACCGGTATAAACGTGTGGGATCAGAAAACAGCGTCAGAAGCGGCCGCTTCTTTTTTAAGCAGGGGAGTTGAGAATGTGATTATCACCATGGGAAATCAGGGTGCTTATTTTCAAAACAATGATTTTAAAATTATGATACCTGCACCGAAAGTAAAGGCTATGGATACAACGGCTGCGGGTGATGTTTTTAGTGGCGCATTAACGGTCGCACTTACTGAAATGATGGATTGGGAAAAAGCCATCCGATTTGCTGTACAGGCGGCATCCATTTCCGTCACCCGGATGGGTGCACAATCGTCCATACCTTACCGGAAAGAAATCATTCTCTAGTTAAACCACTTTAATAAATTGCCGCCGCATGTTTATCGTCGAAAATTATAGCCTTGCCATTCTGCTTTGCCTGATCACCATGCTCTGCTGGGGTTCCTGGGCAAATACGACAAAACTTACTACCAAAACCTGGCGATTTGAACTTTTTTACTGGGATTACGGGTTTGGAATTCTGCTTACAACTATACTGCTGGCATTTACGCTGGGTAGCCATGGAAGTGAAGGCAGGCCATTCCTGGAAGATATAAAGCAGGCAAATGCTGCATCCCTTTATTCAGCCGCTGCCGGCGGGGTTATTTTTAACCTGGCCAATATTTTCCTGGTGGCAGCAATTGCCATCGCGGGCATGTCGGTCGCTTTCCCTGTCGGAATCGGCATAGCACTGGTTTTAGGTGTGGTGGTGAATTATATTTCAAATCCACGGGGAAATCCTGTGTTAATATTTGCCGGTGTGGCACTGATAACGGTGGCCATTCTTCTGAATGCAAAAGCATATCAGAAATTAAGATCAAATTCAATTGTAAAAGTTTCTGAAAAGGGTTTGATTCTTTCTATCCTGAGTGGTTGTCTGATGGGATTGTTTTACAAATATGTTGCCGGCTCCATGGCCGATCATTTTGACCATCCCGAAATTGGTAAATTAACCCCTTATACGGCGCTCGTTTTCTTCGCAATCGGAATAGTAGTCAGCAGTTTTCTTTTCAACACGATTCAAATGAAGCGGCCGTTCCTGGGTCAGCCGGTATTTTTTGCGCACTATTTTAAAGGGAAAATAAAGGATCATACAGTCGGCATCCTGGGCGGTGTGATCTGGTGCACAGGTATGTCCCTGAGTATTATTGCATCCGGTAAGGCTGGTCCCGCAGTTTCTTACGGGCTCGGGCAGGGTGCAACTGTTGTAGCGGCACTTTGGGGGATTTATGTGTGGAAGGAATTTGACAATGCACCTGCCGGCACAAAATCATTGTTACATGTCATGCTGCTTTTATATATAACCGGTCTGACAATGATAATTCTTTCCAAATAAAAAAAACTGCGGTTATTGTTTGCTGTTATCCGTCGGACTGGTTCCGGAACCGCTCATTCACCTTTTGTTTTTTTGACCAGCTCGCTTTTTAACTGAATGGCGAGCGAATCTGCTCTTTCATAAATTGCCAGTAACTCATTCCTATTGGAAACGCGCAACAAAACATTGTTGGCAAATTCTACATTGTTCTCCAGGCCGGCTAATTCATTCTGCCCGTTCCGCAATGGTTCATTTCCCCGGTCGTTCAACGAGAAATGTTTAAGAAAATAGGCGCCCGACAAAGCTATAGTTGCCTGCTGTTCCGCATCCTGATTGTCTCGGATATTCTGGGTTATGCTATAATAAGCGAACAGTAAATTTTTTAACTGGATATCCTTTATCAGATGAAGATTTCCGGAGCTCTTCAGATCAGAAAATGTTGCATCACTGGATATGAATTTCGGCCTTTCAATAATGGCCCGAACATCGGCATTTACCTGAGTGCCGGTAAGGTTTATATGCTCCGGATTCCGGATAAAAAGCAATAATTCATTACCACGGTCCAGCAATTTGTGGGTAGCCGCCGTTGAATTTGCCAATCCGTTCAGGTCGGTTTCCACATCAGTGAGCAGATTCTTAAGATATATGTTCTCCAAATGATTTTCCCGTCCGCTGTCCCGCCATTCTTCCAACGCCAGCGTAATGGATATGCCCAGAATAATTACGAATATCTCAATTAAGTATGCCGGCCACATATTCTTAATAAGATCTGAGATGCGGTGTTTTTTCTCCGCGGCATGCGCCGGGGGATCCGGTACGGCGCTTTCATCCGAAAGCATTTCAGATTCTTTAATGGATTCTTCCATAAGTCTTAGCCAGGACATTTTTCTACATTCAGTTCACTGTGAAAGGCAGATCAAATTAGGGAGATTTGTACAATTCCCGAATATTTATACCGGATCCTTTCATATTTATCCTGGCTTCCCGGTGAATCACATAATAATAAATTAGTAATTGGTCAGAATTCATCACCTGGATTTTAGAAGATCTAAGCAATCAACCCGATCCGGGCGGGTTTTTTTGCAAAATCCGCAATTCATATCCGTCGGCAATCAGAAACTGCCAATTAATACTAAATCACACAAAGCATTTATAAAAACCAATTAGAAATCGACCGGGTTTGAAAATACTTTAGCTGCACGATTTTTCTTAAACCCCCAGGTCCATGGAACGGATTTTTGCTGATATCTTTTTAATCCTGTTATTTATTTGTACGATTTCTTATAAAAAGAAGCGCCGGCAGAGTTAGGAGTCCCATTTTTCGAGGCCAAGCAATTTTTTCCCTAACGGCGAAAGTTCAGCAACGGGATTTCTTTTTTCTCTTTCCAGCGGATCTCCGGGAAATGCATATCCCTGCATCGCGTCCCTGTTTTTCCAGCTGTTTATGCGCCACTCGCGGAGTTCTTCATTATCCTCCTGTGCAGGCATCATAGCAATATACTGGGCAATGCGCACTTTATTATTACTTGTATTGGCCCGGATGCCATGCGGCTCCAGGCTGTTAAAAATCAGGAGATCACCTGCTTCCAGTTTAACCTTTTCAATTTTTAATCCACTTGTATCCGGTTTATAGTGATCCCTGTTCTCCGGCTGTGTTAATTTCCATTCGTCATATGTTCTGTACAGCTCAGGTATACATTGAAAGCCGCCCATATTTTCATCCGTCTGATCAGCCAGGGCCAGCACACCCTGTACATTCTGAGGTTTTGTTTCCGGGTCATAGTCCCAGTGAATAAATCCTTTATATTCAAAACCCGGTCGCAATGGGAAGTTCAGATTTGCCCGGTCGATCGTTACCCAGAGTTTTTCAGTACCCCAGATGTCGGTAAATGCCTGGTGCACCTTCGGATACTGACGGTTATCCCACATAAATTGCTGATTGTATATTTCAACCATTCCGGTATTGTTCAGCTCGGTCATCTCCATTTTTACATTTGGGCGTTTATACCAGCTGGTTAAATCATCCGGATCTTTATCTTCATATTCCCAGAGATAATCCGCCAGCTTTTTAACCTGTTCCCGCGGTACCGCATTCCGTATAATCACATATCCGTTATGTATCCAGAAAGCCCAGTCCTCTTCACTTAACAGTTGCAATGGCCTGCCGTTGCTGCGGTCATTTAACCGGACGGGACTGGACTTAGCTGTAGAGGGATTACCCGGAATTTCTTTATGTGCCATGGTCGGAGGGGCCGGGGCCATGGAAGGAGGAGCAGGTGCCATCGTTTTCTGTGTCATGGAAAATGTTTTTATTACCACAAAACTAATGGTGACCTGAAAATCAATGTTCTCATATATTGACAAGAATTTGCTCTCCATTGACTTATTTCGTACTTTAAGGGAAGAATAACCTGCAATTCGGGACATGAATGAGATACAACTGGAAAAGATCGAATTTGAACCCGGCAAGTCATTCAAATTATTTTCTCCCCGCCTGAGGAATACTTTCCTATGGCATTATCATCCACAATTTGAGTTGGTTTATGTGGAGGCCGACGCGGGTATCCGTCATGTCGGAACGCATATTTCAGGTTATACACAAAGTGATCTGGTCTTTATCGGTGGAAATCTCCCGCATCTAAATTTTGACTACCGCCTCCGAAGCGATTATCACCAAATCGTTATACAGCTTAAAACAGATTTCCTGGGAAGCGCCATTTCCATTGCTCCGGAATTATCTGCTATTCATCAGCTGTTCAAAATGGCCGAATATGGAATCGCTTTTTATGGAGAAGCCAAAGTAACGGTGGCACGGAAATTAAAGGAAATGGAAGGCATGGATTCATATGATCAGTTAATTCAACTTATCAATGTATTTCAAATACTGGCCGGCTCGCGGGAGCGCAACATCTTAAACAGCGATCTGTCAAGCACCTCCTTTATATTAAAAGACAAAATAAGGATGGGCGCCGTATATGAATATATCGATGCCTTTTATGATCAAAAACCGGATGTGCACCAGGTAGCCGCCAAAGTGCATTTATCCACGCCTGCTTTTTGCCGGTATTTTAAGCGGCAAACAAAAATGACTTTTACTGAATTTGTAAATCAGTACCGGATCGAGCGCGCAAAAAATTTATTAATGCAGGACCGGAATGTAACCGAAACATGCTATGCGGTTGGCTTTGAAAGCATTTCTTATTTCAATAAACTCTTTAATATGGTGGTCGGTGAAAACCCGTCAACATTCAAAAAGCGCTGGGATGAACACGTAAAAAAAACATAACAAAGATTTAAAACAGCCAACCTTACTCCCTTCTTCCTGTTAAAGAATACTAACGGCTCGTTAAACAGCCTGTTTTCGGGTTTCCGGACGCAGAATTCTGCTGTAATTCATTAATATCATTTTTATTTGAAGCGCGTGCTGATGATCAGACCCCTTTTATTTCTGGCTATTTTATATCCTGCCCTCTCTTTGCATGCCCAGTATATAGATACCACTGTCAATCCGGGAGTCAAACAAATTGATCTGCTCGATATAGGTCAGCGGATCCTTAATAAAAAATCAGTAGACCGGGAAGATGTTGTTATAAATAAAAAAGGCAGGGTTCATTTCAGCGCCTTTCCGGCTGTGGGCTATACACTGCAAACCGGATTTGCAGGTGTTATCAGTGCCAATGCGGCATTTTATATTGGTTCTCATAATCATGAAACAGAAAATATCTCAACGATCATTACGAGTATTGCATATACCAGTAAGAGCCAGATCATTTTTCCCATTGCTTCCAGCCTCTGGACAAAAGACAATAAATATAATATTTTAACGGACTGGCGATTTCTGAAATACCCATCCGAAACCTACGGACTCGGCGGGCATACACAACTGGATAGCGGGTATAACCTGGATTATTCCTATGTAAAGCTCCACCAGGCCATACTTAAGAAAATATCGACTGATTTCTATGCCGGCATCGGGTATGACTTCGATTATTTTTATAATATCAGCGAAATAAATCCACCACCCGGAGATGAGACGGATTTTGAGCAATACGGCATCTCCCATACGGAAAAAGCATCTGGTATTTCACTGATTTTAAAATATGATTCCAGGCGAAACCCGATCAACCCTGAAAAAGGTATTTATGCCAATATTCTTTTTCAGCCGAAATTTACTTTTATGGGCAGTGATGCTAACTGGCAATCTTTGCTGCTGGAATTCAGATCTTATATTAAGTTTCCGTATCAATCCCGTAACATTCTCGCGTTCTGGAGTTACAACTGGTTTACTGTTGGCGGTTCTCCTCCCTATTTATTATTGCCCAGTACGGCCTGGGACGAATTCAGCAATACGGGAAGAGGATATATTCAGGGCAGGTTCAGAAGTCTGAATATGATTGACCAGGAAGTGGAATACCGGTTTGCCGTTACCAGGAACGGTCTTTTCGGTGGTGTTGTTTTTGCGAACGCCGAAAGTTTTTCGGATATACTTACCGGTAAGTATGAAGTGATTTCTCCCGGTGCCGGATTGGGTATCCGGATAATGCTGAATAAATTTTCCAGGACGAATATCGCCCTTGACTATGCCTGGGGAACGCAGGGTTCCCGCGGCTTCTTTGTTAATCTCGGTGAGGTCTTCTAAGAATAATTCTTATTTAAAAAAATGTTCCATCTGCTGAAATGCAGAAATGAACATTTTGTATTTATTCTCTGTATGTGCCCATGCAATAGTATGTGTGCGGACAACTTCCTCCAACAGGTCATTGGCTTTCCTGCAATCCGCCGAATCATAAAAATATCCCTTCCATGTATCGGGTAAATCGCTGTAAGGCTTAATGGTAAATCCGTTACCATATATCTTAATCGGTGTCGGTGTACTCCTTACATCCACCGTTGTCAGTTCATTGTTCAGTGCCCAGGTAAAATAAGCAACCCAGAATTTACAATGATTTCTCAATCTGCTTCGAAGTAAAACATCCGTTTCTCTGCCCCGGGCAACTCTTCGCCAAAGATTATTTGAATTTGAAAAAGGATCTTTTTCTATTGGGGGAATTGGTTGCGCATCAAAGTTGGCTGCGTGGTCATGGCCGGCCTGAATCTGGATTTCATGGGACCTGAGGCTATTGATCAGCAATATATTTATATCCCCGTCATCGGCAGTCAGAAATAATTGCTGATCTCTCAGGCTCCACTGGCCGTGCCGAAACCTGCCCAAATCCGCCGTAAATGTGTTATCGGGTCTGAGTTCGAGGAAGTTTGCGGGCGACAATATATTCTGGTCAGCCAACGAATCACTGCTATAAGTATAAAACCATAACTGGCTTATTTGAGGTTTGTTAAACTGGCAACCGCATAAAATGAATATCGGCAGAATGAGGAGGAATGAATTTTTCATAAACTGATTTAAGTTAACCAATTAGCATCCCAAATGCAAAAAAGCGTTTTGCGTCAGGCGTTAAACGTTCAGCTTATCAGATATTCCACCAGTAATTGAATTTCAGCACCACAGCCCGGGTACGAACAGCAAATGGATTTGTGTAATAATTATCCGTATACACCAGGAAGAAATCAGAAGCCGGCTTATAGCGCCATTGTAACCGTGTATTTATATTCATATTTTTTACCTGTTCATTATACTGCACAAATGCCGTCAGATAGAGTTTATTGGTGAACGTGATGTCAATACGGGGGCCTACCAGAAGAAAGGCCGTATTGCCCCAGGGAGCCGGCAGATCGAGCAGGTTATAAGATGTCGTAAGCGTTATACTTACAAATGGCTGTACGCGAAACCCGACATCGGTCAGAACGGAGAATTTATTTCCCTGCGCATAATAGCCACCGTAACGAATCGAAAAATCATATGTAAATATGCTTTGCGGTTTGGAGAAAAAATCAACGCCTCCCGTAAACCATTTGTGCTCAGAGCCGGTCGGCAGATAAGCAATTCCTGTATTGGTCGGATCAAAAGGCGCCTGCAGTTTTACGTAGTCCTGTACGCCTACAATGGTCAACGTGGCTTTGTTCCGGAACGTAAAAAGCCAGTCCACTATATTCTCATTATCTGTTTGCTGGAATTTTTCATTGAAATAAAAATTGGAAAACCATTGAGGGCCGTGGCTTAAAACGGAACCACCGTTGGGAAAGAAATAATAGGAAACCTGTGGATCCAGACGAATATAGCCCTGGCGTGGAATATAACCCGCTTCAGCCTTGTAGTTTATTCCAATGTACTGATATGCTCCATTGATCAGCCATTTACGGCTTGCATATTGCAGGTTTCCGGCTACCACCCAGTCCTTACCCGATACACCCGGTGTAAATGATTTCATCACCAGTTGCTTGCCTGTCCAGAAATTATTGGGAGAAGCGAGATTGTATTCCAAACCAAAGGTTCTGTTATAGGTCGTATACTGCGGATGGGTAGAGTCCTTCATAGGATCATAGTCGATAGACTGCTTATTAACCCATAAAAACCCAATATTCGAGCGCGCGAAAACTTTTCTCTGAAGGGCCAGCACAGCAAAATTTTGCTGTGGTAATCCAATGGAATCGACTGTGCCTGTTTGCATATCCATGGCTCCGATCCGCCAGTTATTATCCAGTTTCCCACTCAGCCGCGCACCGAATTCAATCGGAACGCCCAGGCCTATGCGCCGTGAAAAGAAGGGCCGGATATCTGAATAACCGAAATTATTAAACTGATCGCCGTTTTCCAGGAAGAATTGTCTTTTTTCAGGATAGAATAACTCATAGCGGCTCAGGTCCACAACCTGTTTGTCCACTTCAATCTGAGAAAAATCCGGATTCACGGTAAGGTCCAGATTCAGAGAGGACGTTATGGAGATTTTCGCATCGCCACCCACCATGGTTTTATACTGCGTGGGAAGTGTATGATCATATGTTTTTATAGCACGGGTAAGAACATAGGGAATCAGTGAAACATTGGTACCCGGGGCGGGCGGAACAGAATCCCATAAAAGCACTCCTGTATAAGCAAGCGAAGCGGAGGGAAATTGTCTTGGAACGGGTGCCCAGCTTGATTTTTCTGTAGTTTTCAGATCGTTCCGGCTCAGGTTGATTCCCCATGCCGGTCCGTTTTTTTTATATCGGAGGGTTTTAAAAGGAATCGCAATTTCCATGATCCATTTATCGGGATATTCCTTCACTTTCGAATACCAGATATTATCCCAGCTCAGGTCTACTTTCCCGCCTTCGTACATGGTACCGTCCCATTGTGCACCGGCCGCGTTGGTACCGAAAGTAAACCCGTTGGTTTCATCGCCATATGTGTCAAGAAAGAAGATAAAATTGTCGTTTTTGGTGAAACTGAAATCCCTCCGAAGGGATTCCACCATATAGGGACCGGCCATACCATCGTAACAGACAGCGGAGAGGTAGAAAAACTTCGCATCGTAGGTCATCCGGACTTCCGTTTTAACATGCGCAAAGGAGGTATCCATGGGCAGTATCATGAAGAAATTGTCTGCCGTTTCAGCCTGTTTCCAGGAAGGTTCATCCAATATGCCGTCAATCCGGATGGGCCCTGAACTGTGGTGTATATGCACCAGATAACGCGCATTCTTTTTTTGGGAAAAAACGGACAGGCTAATCATCCACAGGAGCAGTACAGGCAGGCCGGTTCTCATTAACGGGTAGTCATTTGCAGATAAGCTGAAAAAATACGATTTATTATGGAAACCAGCCCGTTTCCCTTGCAATTGAATATATTTCAAACTATTTTTAACGCAACCCACCCAATAACTGGCGCGTACTTTGCGTTAGTGCGGTAATCCCGGACCATTTTCTCCAATTTCCCTCGAATTTCCAATCTGTTGAATCCATGTTCATTGAAAGATTTTCTTTAAAAATCTTTTTACATGAAGTCATTATTTCTGTCCCTCTTAGTCATTCCAGGATTCATTCAGGCTCAGCGCTGGCATGTGAACGTTACCGGCGGCCTGTCGAACTATTCAGGAGATCTTCAGTCTAAAACATACACATTTGACCAGTCTAATTTTGCATTTGGTGCCGGCGCCCAATATGATATTACCCGGAATTTTTCAGTGATCAGCAATCTCAGTTTAATGAAACTGAGTGCTTCCGATCAATTTAATAATGCGGATCTCGTATTCCGGAACCTTAGCTTTCAGTCGAACGTTTTTGAATGGAACCTGCTGGGAGAATACACATTCCTTGACATGACGAAAAAAACCGTTTCCCCCTTTCTGTTTGCGGGAATTGCCGTTTTCCACTATGACCCCTATGCGTATGATACGCTTGGTCAGAAAACATACCTGAATCCCCTGAGTACAGAAGGTGAGGGGCTTCCGCAATACCCCGGACAAAAACCGTATAGCCTGACTCAGTTTGCCATACCGTTCGGAGGCGGGATCAAATTCCGGGTGAGCGAAAATGTAGTACTGGCATATGAAGTAGGGTTCCGTAAAACATTTACAGACTACCTGGATGATGTGAGTACTATTTATGTGGACCAGACCATTCTGGCGAATGCGAAAGGAGGAAAGGCCGTTGAACTGGCTTATCGCGGAAATGAATTAAAGGGCGGCGCGCCTTATCCGGCAGCAGGATCCATTCGCGGCGGCTCAAAATATAAGGACATGTATTATTATACCGGCATCCGCGTAAGTATTGCATTAATCTCCCGTAAAGATGGGTATTACGGCAGGGGAAGAACGGATTGTCCGCGTAATGTACAATGAGATTAGTTGGTTAATTTTGTCATCTAATTCAAAAGATGGCATTTACTAATTTAAGTGAGTTCCTGAGCGCATTGGAATCGGCGGGCGAACTGGTAAGAATAAAAACATATGTAGATCCTAAATTAGAGATTGCCGAGATCACCGACCGGATCAGTAAAACTCCTTCCCGTAACCGCGCATTACTATTTGAAAATACCGGATATGATTTTCCGGTACTGATGAACGCTTATGGAAGTGAAAAAAGGATGTGTATCGCACTTGGAGTTTCCCGGCTCGACGATATCAGTAAGGAAATTGAAACCCTTTTCAAATTATTGGCAGGCCCCAAGGAATCGATACTTGATAAGCTTAAAGTACTTCCCAAACTTACACAGTTTGCTGCCTGGATGCCGAAAGTAAAACGCGGAAAAGGCAGTTGCCAGGAAATAATACTGGATTCGCCCGACCTCGGCAAACTGCCGGTAATTACCTGCTGGCCAAAAGACGGCGGCCCCTTTCTGACACTTCCGGTAATTCATACCAAAGATCCTGAAACAGGTATCCGGAACGTCGGCATGTACCGGATGCAGGTGATGAACGACCGGCTGACTGGTATGCACTGGCATAAACATAAGGTGAGCGCGCGCCATTTCGAAGCATATAAAAAATTGAAAAAGCGAATGCCCGTAGCGGTAGCATTAGGCGGCGATCCGGTGTATGCGTATTCGGCAACAGCACCATTGCCGGATAATGTGGACGAATATATGCTCGCCGGATTTTTGCGAAAAAAGAAAGTAGAGCTCGTGCGATGTCTTACACAACCCGAACTGGAAGTGCCGGCGGACGCCGATATCGTGATCGAAGGATATGTGGATCCGGAAGAAACTCCGGTCTGGGAAGGCCCGTTCGGAGATCACACCGGATATTATTCTTTGCCGGACTGGTATCCATCCTTTCACGTTACCGCCATAACCCATAAGAAAAATGCCATTTATCCCGCTACAATTGTTGGTATTCCGCCCCAGGAAGATGCCTGGCTTGGAAAAGCAACGGAAAGAATATTTCTGGCACCCATGAAAATGATGATGATCCCTGAGATCGTCGATATGGAGATGCCGGTGGAAGGCGTATTTCACAATCTGGTGATTGCACAAATACATAAAACATTTGCCGGGCACGGACAAAAAGTGATGAGTGCCATGTGGGGCGCCGGCCAGATGATGTTCAATAAAATCCTGGTGCTGGTAGATGAGGGCGTTTCAATTACGGATTATCTATCCCTCGCAAAATATGTGTTCAAAAATCTGAACCCGGCCACGGATATTTCGTTTGCCCAGGGACCGATGGATGTATTAGATCACAGTTGCAGCAAGTTAGGTTTCGGTGGGAAAATGTGTATTGACGGTACAAAAAAGTTTGACGAAGAATTGGACGACCGGTATTCAGTTTCAGAACAGATGCATTTACCGTCAAATGACTGGCTCGATGCATTTCCGGAAATCAAAGCCGTGAACCGGCAGTTGCTTGAAAGAGAAATCCCCTGCCTGATCGTATCGGTTTCAAAAACCCGCAAAGGGCAGGTTCGTGAACTGCATCATGCATTCGCAGAAAAAATATTCAGTGAATCCGGCGTAAAACTTATTCTGTATGTCGATCAGATCATAGATCCTTCCAACTTACCGGTAGCGCTTTGGCGGTTTTGCAATAATCTGGATCCAAAAAGAGATTCGATATTATTTGAGGGCAGGAGAGGGGACAGACTGCATGCATGCATGGGACTTGACGGAACCACGAAAACTGAGACCATGGATGATTTCCACCGCGACTGGCCCAATATCATTGTGGCTGACGAAAAAACAATTGATGCGGTTGACAAAAAATGGGAGCAGCTGGGTCTGGGTCCGCTGATTCCTTCGCCCTCTTTGTCATTTCGTGATCAGCTTTATGGGGAAGAGGCTATAGCGGCTGTTTAATATTATTCAGCATCGTCAGATAAATCCTCTGCTTTTTTTCGTTTATATTCTGTCATATAATCGGAGAGTGCGCAGTGGTAAATGGATTTCCGGCCCTGGCGAGGATAGGTTGATTTTTTGGCCGGATCGCTTACAATTTCACTGGCAAACTTTGCGGCTTTTGCAAAGATTTCCCTAAATTCGATTTGCTCTTTGGTATAGTTTACTTTGCTGCGGTCGGGGTATTTTGTGATAAAGGTTTTCCCATTGATGATCTTATTCACCACCAGTTTTCCAATCCTTCCTGAAGATCCCTGTACTATATAGTTGTCTTTTACCTCGGCCATAATTCCGGTTTCTGGAATAACGACATTTTCTCCCGGTTATTTTCTAATCTTACGTGTTCTTACGTCTTTTTACGTCATATGTCGTCTGGAAAAGCTTTGGATGTCGGTTCTATGACTGATTCAAAATTTGCTGATACTTTTCAGGCTGAATTCTCTTACAAAAAAGCGGTTTGTACGTCGGAGATAAAAGACTGACAGACAAAGAATAGTTAAGGAAAACATCAAATATATTTTGCCATAAGTCGTCAAACCCTAATTTTGCGCCCGGAGAGATGGCAGAGTGGTCTATTGCGGCGGTCTTGAAAACCGTTGAAGGTCAAACTTCCGGGGGTTCGAATCCCTCTCTCTCCGCAAAAGGCTAATAATCAATTGATTATTAGCCTTTTTCTTTATACAGAGAGGGCGTATCTCTCCAACCCGGAACCAAACCCGTAACCACCCTCAAGTCTTTCGAATTTTAACAAAGTGTAAATTGTTGGTGCAAGTTTTTAAGCAAATGACATTGAAGTCAACGCAAATAATTCAAATCAAAAGCCGTTATTAAAACAGTGGATAATGTAGAAATTCAATATTCCCCAATCAGCGTTATATTATTACCCATATTCGTTTTTTTTGCCGGGCTCGTAGGACCGGTTGTATTGATCGCAATGTGTTTACAGGCATTTCAACGAGGTAAAGGGATTTTAGCACTGGCATTTATGGCAATGCCTATACTTTTTTTCTTAGTTCTTCTACCTTTCTTTATTATGCTCGTGAGGTCCTTTGTTTTATATTCAAAAAACAAACCCGCGTTGTCATTAACCCCTGAATTATTCATCGACAATTACGAGGATATAAAAGTTTCTTGGAATGAAATTTCGAATGTTTATATAAACAGGATTAACTACGATTTCCTGAAAGTTACTGTCACCGATAATTCAATTGTCTACCGTCAGGCAAAAAACAGAATTTGGAAATTCCTTTTTTGGAATAATACATGGAGCGGCGGTGGGATAACCTCTATCAATATGATTTTACTTAAAGGTAAAAATAGCGAGATATTGAACACTATAAAAGATTATCAGCAAAAAGCGATCAACACTAAGCCTCGGTAATTTGCATTTTCGTTTATTGGTAATCTTAAAAATTTATTTCGCGACTAATTTGTTCCCAGTTTAAAAAAAGGAAGCGTATATCCTTCAAAGTCTTCTTTTACCGCCTTAATAGGCGTAAATCATTTAAGTAATGCAACCAACTTTTTGAATGCAAAACGCTTTCCCTTTTCAAAACTCCAATTGAAATTAAAATTGCCTTGACCTGTTTCAAAAATTTCTATTCTCTTTGTGTCATTGCATCTGCATTGTCGCTTAATTCGTAGTAAAGTTTCTTTTGTGCCATTTGTATTTGTTTAGTTGCAT